>Ga0207715_100061_pt1 | contig 117435 bp, 100 predicted proteins | sample A23M3SouthBayCA_FD_187732 | JGI IMG/M metagenome (GOLD analysis project Ga0207715, IMG submission 187732) | Aerobic enrichment media from Eden Landing Ponds, California, USA - A23 M3 (SPAdes) | ecosystem: Environmental > Aquatic > Marine > Unclassified | place: USA: Emeryville, California... | reverse complement strand
CTCGTACAGTCACTGAATCCTGCCCAGTGCGGGTATCTGAACACCCAGTACAATGGGACGAAGGACCCGTCAACGGCGGGGGTAACTATGACCCTCTTAAGGTAGCGTAGTACCTTGCCGCTTCAGTAGCGGCTCGCATGAATGGATTAACGAGAGCCTCACTGTCCCAACGTTGGGCCCGGTGAACCGTACGTTCCAGTGCGGAGTCTGGAGACCCCCAAGGGGAAGCGAAGACCCTATAGAGCTTTACTGCAGGCTGTCGCTGGGACATGGTCGCTGATGTGCAGCATAGGTAGGAGCCATTACACAGGTACCCGCGCTAGCGGGCCACCGAGGCACCAGTGAAATACTACCCATCAGTGACTGTGACCCTCACTCCGGGAGGAGGACACCGGTAGCCGGGCAGTTTGACTGGGGCGGTACGCGCTCGAAAAGATATCGAGCGCGCCCTATGGTTCCCTCATCCGGGTCGGAGACCCGGAGAAGAGCGCAAGAGCATACGGGAGCCTGACAGTGTCCTACACAACGAGGGACGCTGACGCGAAAGCGTGGTCTAGCGAACCAACCAGCCCGATCGATGCGGGCGGTTGCTGACAGAAAAGCTACCTTAGGGATAACAGAGTCGTCACCGGCAAGAGCACATATCGACCCGGTGGCTTGCTACCTCGATGTCGGTTCCCTCCATCCTGCCTGTGCAGAAGCAGGCAAGGGTGAGGTTGTTCGCCTATTAAAGGAGGTCGTGAGCTGGGTTTAGACCGTCGTGAGACAGGTCGGCTGCTATCTATTGGGGGTGTGAGGTACCTGACGGGAACGTCCGTATAGTACGAGAGGAACTACGGATGGGTGCCACTGGTGTACCGGTTGTTCGAGAGAGCATGTGCCGGGCAGCTACGCACCACGGGGTAAGGGCTGAACGCATCTAAGCCCGAAACCCACCTGGAAAAGAGGTACCATCTGAGTCCACCCGTAGAAGACGGGATCGATAGACCCGGGGTGTACGCACCGAGGCAACGAGGTGTTTAGCCCGCGGGCACTAACCGGACGAGCCGCACTCATGGATCGTTCTGTTCTAACGAACGGATCCAGGCGCTAATTGGATTGCACGTACACACGGTCGTCATCGAGCGTGAGCCTCACCGGCGGTGGTCCTTGGACCGCGGTTCGATTCCGCGAGTCGGCCTTGAGGCGGCCAGAGCGGCGGGGCAACTCCCGTACCCATCCCGAACACGGAAGATAAGCCCGCCTGCGTTCCGGCAAGTACTGGAGTGCGCGAGCCTCTGGGAAAACTGCCTGGCTTCGGCCGGGGGCTAAGTGCGGGCCGAGGGGCGCAATCAGAAGTACCACGCTGGGTCCGTCCCGGTGGGAACCTGAGACCGTCCTGTCGACGCCCGTAACTGGTGGTTCGCCGCCTCCCATTCATTCCACAATCATCCTCGACGAGTGGCGACGCTGGCACGGGCATCGCGTCGCCCTCCTTCCTTTCGAACCCCCGATCCGTTGGACCGCAACCGTTAACCACGCGAACGGGGTAGCTCAGCCCGCGCCAAGGTGGCAGAGTCTGGCCGAACGCAGCCGCCTGCAGAGCGGCTAATCGCCGGTTCGAATCCGGCCCTTGGCTCTCTCCCCTGTACCTAGAAAATCAACCGACGGTTTTTCGAAACCACTTGCCAAACAGCACTATCGATGAACACTCGAGACTACGCCTGTTTCGGCGTCGCCGTTCTTCTCCTCGTCGTCGGGACGTTCGCGACCGGCTTCCTCCCGCCGAGCCCGCTTTCCCAGGTGCTCGCCGGCGGTCTCATCGTCGCCGCCTTCGCCCTGATCTTCGTCTGCCTCCGGGACTGACCGCTCGATCGAGCGCCCCACACCACGGGAATCGAGTTGGTGCTACGAGGCGTCCGGCACTCGGCACCGACGTGCAACTCACCTGTGGGGGCCTCAGTCGGTCCACCACTCCGTTGGCACTGATCCGAGGCGCTCCTGTCCCAACTGCTTCACGAGCCTGTCGTAGAGCACGACGCTCCCCGCGGTGGCAACGTTGAGCGGCCAATCGCTCGGAACCTCGATGACGGGATGAATCTCTAGGACTTCCGCCGGTAGCCCATCGTCCTCTGCGCCGAGCAGGTAGACCGCCCGCTCCGGATGGGCGAACGTGTGGAGCGGCCGGGACGATGGCGACACTTCGACACAGACTAACTGCGAATCAGCGGGCATCGCCGACGAGAGGTCGTCGATCGAATCGCAGCCAAGCACGGGAATGTGTCGGTCCTGGCCGACGGCACTCGGCTGGCCCGTGTACCGCCGACCGACGGTGAAGACGAAGTCCCGCCCATGGCGTGGGCCGACCGGACGAGGGTTCCGATATTGACCTCGAACTTGCTCCGGTAGACCCCGATCCCGACGTACCCACGGGTGGACGCGGCCTCGAATCTCGACGTGGTCGAACTGCGAGACCTGGTCGATTCACTGGAACGCCGTTCCACGGAGGATGGGCAACGGCGGACCGATTGCCTCACCATTGACTATTTTACCTATTACGACGAACCACTTCCCAACCCCATGCCCACTATCACCCTCACGCGGGACGACGACTGGTTCGTGATTACAGACGAGGAGACCGGCGTCACCACGCAGGGTGAATCCAAGATCCAGGCGCTCCTGATGCTCGCCGATGCCCTCGCCGCCCACGATGACACAGCCGTCGACCTCTTCACACTCGCCGAAGCGATCTTCGTCCCCGATCCTTCCTCCCACGCCAATCTCCGTCAGCTCGACGAGAACACGGACAGCCTCGACGTCGTGGTGAACCCCTCAGTCGCGGGCCGGTTCGACGAGATCGCCGTCGAGGTCACCGGCATTGCCGACCCGTCGGCGGCCGTCGAGGCGCTCCGGGAGCGGATAGCGGAGTACGCCGACGCGGGGAAGCCGTGGCTCCGTCCGCCTCTCACGAATGAGCAAATCGAGCGGATCGACGACGACCGCGTCCGTGCCCTCGCCTGGGATCTCGGCGCGATCGCGCGAGCCTATAACTACGCGACCGATCCCACCCTGCCTGACCTCGCGAGGGCCGAACCTGCGCCGTGGATATCGCCGGAGGAGCTACTCCGCCTCGAACGAGCGGCTGCTCTGCTCTTCGACGTCTACGAGCGACTGCTCGACCGGCTTGATGAGGATCTAGCCTCCCACCCTGCGGACGGTGATCCGACGAACCGATGAAGGTCTTCCCCAAGATACCCCGCTATGACCACCCGGTTGTCTCGCCCGACCTGAACGAGGCAGATGACCTCGTGCTCCTCGAGAAGTACGACGGGAGTTCGTTCCGATTTACGCTCTATGACGAGCGCTACGCCCGGTCCTATCCGGAGCCAGTCGCCGAGGCGGCCGGAGGCGACGGTGCCCTCGTGTTCGGCACACGTCGAACGATTCGAGGCTCGCATCTCGACGCGCTCGACGACATCGACGGCGCCCTTCACCGGGCGATCCGGTGCCTCCGAGACGGTATCGACGCCGAAGCCTTCCGTGCCGTCAACGACGCGCACGGATCGCCCGTGATCGTCTACGCCGAGAACCTGGTCTACTCGACACTGGACTACGGTTTCACCGAGCGGGCACTCCCGGCACTCGTCGGGTTCGACGTTCTCCCCTACGACCGGATCGAGTCGATGACGCCACCGGGGAACCCGTACGAGGAATCCTTCGATGGGTTCCTCGATCTTGAGGAGACCCACGAAGTGTTCGACCGCATCCGGCAGTCTGGTGCCTCGACGGATCGGACGTTCATTCCGGCGACGATTCTGGATCGACCCGGTGGCGGCTTCGATCCGGCGGCGTACGACGTCCCGCGCTCGTCCCTGAGCGGCGACGTCAGAGCAGAGGGGATCGTCCTCCGGAGCGACCGGCTGGGCGCCCGGGCCAAGGTCGTCCGCGACGAGTTCGAGGAACTGCACCGCGAGCAGTTCGGCACGGCCCCTTCGGACGCCGAGTCCGGCGCCGAGTACGTCGTCGCGAGGTACTGTACCGCCGGACGGATCCGGAAGATCGTCCGTGAGATGGTCGTCGAGGAGGGGCGAGAATTTGGACCCCACCTGAACGACGACCTCTACCCACGGGTGGTCGAGGACGTCTGGGCCGAGCACTGGCGGGACTTGATGGAACTCGACGTTACGTTCCGACCCGCGGACATCCACCCGCTCGTGGCGAAGCGCTGCATCGCCGAACTCCGGTCCATGGAGACGAACGCCGAGCTGAACGACGCCAGTCCCGTGTCGATTTGGCGGCATCTCTCGTGAGATCTCCATCATAGTATAGGCCTCCGGGAACGGACGTTATCCAGGAACGTGGGCTAGATACGGACGTTAGCCGATCGGTGGCGTTTGGCAGTTGGGCCGATACATCCGGCCATTGGGAGCTCGTGACGGTTCCCAGTCTGAGTTCGGTGAAGTTGGTACCTGCCTCCCCTCGAGGAACTCGATCCAGTGTCGGCTGGTCGATAGTCGAGCAATCGAGTTCGGGGGCGCCGGAACTGTGTTCGACACCGGATGGATATCGAACTGGGGGCGGTTCGGTCACGTATCGGCGGGGACCGGCGTCAACCCGAGCGTGCGAAAGTCATCAGGGTCGAACGTGAACACATGGGTGACCTCGCGCTGATCCGCGAGGACGCCTGTGACGTGATCGACAAGGGAGATATCCTGATACTGAAAGCGTTGAAACTCGTCGATAGCCCCCTGAACCGTGTGCTCGTCGGGGTGGAGAATGGACACGCGTGAAGACGACCGGATCTGTTCCAACGCGTCGGCGATGAGAACACGATTGGCTCTGATGAGCCCAAGGGTGACGAGTTCGGCGAGGATGTACCCTGAGGTGTACAACGGCCGATAGACGGGATCGCCAGCACGGATCGCTTCGAACATCGCGACCGCTTGCTCGTGATTGACATCTCGATCGTCCATACGTGCGTAAAACGCCCCCGTGTCGATAATCAGCGGCGTCGCTCCCTGTGCATTCATGAACCGTCGCGGTCATCGACCTTGCTGATCCCAGCGGCGACCAGCTCATCGACGGTTTCCGAGGCATTCGTCGGGTCGGTACCAGAGAACGTCGGTAAACCGAAGAGCGGGTCTTCGCCGGGATCATCTGGCGCCGCCGCATCTGGATCGAGCCACCAGACGACAGCGTGTGCGCCGACCGTTTTTCGGCGGACGGTTCCCCGTTCGGTCAGCTCTGTCAGGTGTCGCCGAACGGTTTCCGGCGAAACGCGAAGCGTACTCGCCAGTTCCTGGGTGGTAGCGACGGGGTCGGGGTGCTCTCGTAGCGCCCGGAGGACGTCACTATCCGTGACCTTTTGAGCGAATTCCCCTCCGTCCCCTCGCTTTTGGCTCATTCTCCCGACCATGGTGCGCGGCGAAGATAACCGTTTGCCTCGTACCACACCGTTATGTCCCTCATAGTTTCCACGAGGCATACGGTTAGCTGGCAGTCTCCATCACCGGTGTGCCATCGCCGAGTTGATCGATTTCATCACTTCAATCCGGTGTCTAACCCCTTCGAAGGGGCAGTCTATCGAGTAAAGGCGCCTTGTCGGGACCACTCGGTAGCTCGCAACTACCGGACTAGCGGGCATTGTGCTCGCCCTTCCCGGAAGCGAGTCTACGGGGGACCGTCACCGTCTCCATAGCCAGGCCTTGACCTCCTCCCCGCCCTGAAGGACGACGCTTGCGCTCGTATCTTCCGTCACTACCGCTGCCAGAGGGCGTCCAGCCGGAACTCGAAGGCCGCGACCGGCACCTCCAGGTCGAACTCCACGAGTACCGACGGATCGATCTCGCCGATGACCCCCACGGCCTCGCCGTCGATCACCACGTCGGCGGTCCGGCCCGAGACGAACGTGGGGTGCTCGGTCGCCGGCGTCTCGAGGTCGACCTCGAACCGGCGGGCGATCGCCTGCAGCCGCGATTTGGCGTCCTCATAGGAGGCGTCGGTCCGGGCGAGTGCGCCGGCGACGGTTCGGTGCTCGGCGACGCCCGTGTTCTCCGACGGATCGACTGCGGCAGCGAGTCCGACGTCGGCGACGTCCTGGGGGTAGGCCCGGTGGGTGTTGTTCTCCAGCACGAGCATGATCGAGGGGAGCGCCCAGGTCCGGACGATCTCGTAGTCCTCGCTGTAGGGCTCGGCGATCGTCACCGGCTCACCACCGCCGACGGCGTCCACGCCCGGTGAAAGGTCCACTCGGTCGAAGTTCGCCTCGGTCGAGATCAGGTGGAAGTCGAGGAGGTCCTGGAACCCGAGGCCGACGATCGTCTCCCTGACCGCCCGCTCGAGCCGAGAGTGGTCGTGGCGGCCCCCGACGGTGGAGACGTCCGGGTAGCGGGGCTCGAGCTCGTTGAACCCGTACGCGCGGCCGAGGTCGTCGATGACGTCGAGCGGGTGGAGGACGTCGACCCGGTAGGGCGGGATCTCGACGCGGTACTCGGTCTCGCCCCCGACCGCCTCGGCCTCGGCGTCGAGGCCGGAGCGCTCGGCCAGGTCGACCACCTCGTCGACCTCGAGGTCGACCCCGATGATCCGCTCGATGCGCTCGTGGGTGACGACCTTCTCGTCGACCTCGAGGTCCGGTCGTTCGAGCTCCCGCTGGGGATACGCCTCTCCCTCTGGGTACTCCACGGTCACCGACTCGACCGTGGCGCCGCGGGCGTCGAGGGCGTAGCAGACCACGTTCAGCATGTGGTCGATGGTCCACTGGTCGGTGCCGGTCATCTCGACGAGGAGGTCCCGGGAGTCGGTCGTGACCTCAGTCCGCCGGCCGTTGATCACCGGCGGGAAGGAGAACAGTCCGATGTCGTCGTAGATGGCCGGGAGCCGGTCGTAGTCCGCCACGAGGCCGGCGAACTTGTCGCCGATCGGGTGGCGCTCGAGCACCTCGCCGGGCGTCATCTCTTCGTCCGAATCGAGGGGGACGAGCGTGTCGCCGTCGGGCTCGACGCCGGTGTAGCGGATGGTCTGTTCGCCGGCGGCGTCGGTCGCCGCGGCCCCCTTCAGCATCGTCAGGTCGTGGATGCCGATGGCCCCCTTCGCCCGGTCGCGGCCCATCGTCGCGTGCAGCTTCTCCTGGAGCTGGATGAGGGACTGGAGGGCGTCCTCGCTCAGGTTCGCCCCACGGATGATCGCGCCGGTGACGTAGGGCCGTTCCTCCGGAACCTGCTCGTCGACGACGAACGTCCAGTCCGGGTCGTTCGTCTTGGGGACGTAGACGCCCCGGTCGTCGCCGTACTGGTAGCGGAGCGAGCGGGCGACGCCTTCGACCGACAGCCGGTCGAGCCGGTCGGGGGCGAACTCGAGCTCGAAGGCACCCTCCTCCGTCTCGCCCTCGAACTCGAGGCCGAGGCCGAAGAGGTCCGACTTCAGCTCGTCGTCGCCCTTCTCGTCGTGCCCGGTGAGCCGCCGGAGCTCGTCGGGGTCGACTTCGACGGTGGGCATCTAGTAGATCGCCTCCTCGGTCCGGAGGTAGTCGATGTCCACGAGCGTCCCGTGGACGTCGCGAATGTCCTCGGCGCCGGTGACGAGCATCATCAGCCGCTCCAGAGCGAGGCCCCACGCCATCACGTCGGCCTCGACGCCGAGGGGGCGGGTCACCTCGTCTCTGAAGATGCCGGAGTTCCCGATCTCGATGAGCTCGTTCGTCTCGGGGTGCCGGCCGAACAGCTCGAAGCTCGGCTCAGTGTAGGGGTTGTAGTGGGGCTTGAACTGGATGTCCGTGATGCCGAACTGCTCGTAGAACTCCGTGAACGTCCCCATGAGGTCGCGGGCTGAGAGCTCCTCGGCCATCACCCAGCCCTCGATCTGGAAGAACTCGAGGAGGTGGGTGGCATCGAGCGTGTCGTTCCGGTAGACCTTCTCGACCGAGAAGTAGCGCTGGGGCGGCTCCAGCTCGCCGATCTGGTAGCCAGAGAGGTACCGCATCGACAGCGAGGTCGTGTGGCCACGGAGCGCGAGCGCCCGCGCGAAGTCCTCGTCCCACGGCGAGTGGTAGCCGTCGCCGTCGGGGCCCACGCCCTCGAGGTGGGCCGAGCGGACGCGCTCGACGAGGGCCTCGGGCAGCTCCTGGATCGCCTCTGGCTGTGAGAGGGCGAAGCGGTCCCAGTGGGTCCGCGCCGGGTGGTCCTGGGGCATGAAGAGGCAGTCGTTGATCCAGAAGTCGGCGTCGACGTGGGGGCCCTCCATCTCCGAAAAGCCCATGCCGACCAGGACGTCCTTGACGCGCTCGGCCATCTGCCGGAGCGGGTGGACCCGTCCACCAGCACGGGGTGCCGCATCGGCCTCGACGTTGTACTCGGCGAGCTCGACGTCTCGCCACTCACCGCCGGCGAGCATCGCCGGGGTGAGTCGGTCGGCCGACTCGGCCACCTCGACGCCCTCCATGAGGGCGGTCACGCCCTCGTCGGTGAGGGTCATGGAGCGCGTCGTCCCCTCGTGGACCTCGATGAGCCCCCGACGGTCGAGCTGGTCAATGACGCCTTCGTCCGCGCCCTCGCCCGCGCCATCGGCGACTGACGCGAGGGCCGCGGCCTCCGCGTCGTCGGCCGGGTCCACGCCCGGTGACGCCGTGATCTCGCCAGCGTCGATCTCGCCGTAGCCCTTTCGCGCGTAGTTCGCCAGCGCGACGTCGACGGCCGGTCCGGCGAGTCCGGCGGCGTCGATCACCTCACCCATGGTGACGGGGTCGCCATCTGCGCCCAGGTCACGAGCCGTGCGGTACAGCCTGACCTCCGGCAGGCCGTCATCGAGGTACGTCCGGCCCTCCTCGGTGAGCTCGTACGTTGCTTCTGTCGACTCCTCGATGTCGACCAGGCCCGCGTCCTCCAGCGCGAACGCCGCGCCGGCTACCGTATTGGGCGCCAGCCCGGTCTCATCAGCGAGTGTCTCGACCGTCTTCGGGTCGGTCGCGCTCACCGCCTCGAGCACCGTGGCCTGTGCTTCGGGGAGCTTCATGGGTCGCTCGCGTTCGTCGGCGTCATGGGTTGTTGTCGTGAGTCACGTTCTGGCTGCCAGTTAGGGGTTCCGAGTCGCAGCCGCCGGACCGCTCGGTTTCCTCCGCCGGCGACGAGGATTGCCGCCGGGGGACTCCACCGGGCGTCAGGCTGCGAAGAAGAAGCGGGACCCCGAGGTAGGTGGCTCGCTGGCGACGCGGCGGCGGTGGGGTCCGGCCGTCATGGACGGCCGAATGCGGCAGGGCGACAAAAGCGTTCTGTCCGCCCGGATCCGCGTGTATCCGGTCCCCGGACGCCACAACACTCAGGCCACGCCCCGCCGAGCCATGGCCATGGACGCGATACGGGTGCTCTCGTCCGAGGACGTGGCGGCCGTCCTCTCGCTCGATGGGTTGCTCGACGTCGTCGCCGACGCGCTGGTTCGACAGGGCCGCGGCGAGGTCGAGCGCCCCGACCGGCCGCATTTCCCCATCGGGACCGCCGAGGACGGCAGACCAGCCGGGACGGCGCTCACGATGCCCGCATACGTCCACGGCGCCGAGACGTTCGCGACCAAGCTCGCCACCATCCACCCGGACAATCCCGACCGTGGGCGCCCGACGGTGAACGCCCAGGTCGTCCTCGTCGACGCGGACACGGGCCAGCCGCGGGCGCTCCTCCACGGGAATCGGATCACGAACGCCCGGACCGGCTGCGTCGGAGGGGTCGCGGCTCGGGAGCTCGCGGCCGGCCCGGTCCGGCTCGGCCTGCTCGGCGCGGGGTCGGTCGCGCGGTGGCAGGCCCGGGCCATCGCGGCCGCGACGGACCTCCGCTCGGTCCGCGTCTACTCCCCGAGTGACTCTCGGGTCGACTGTGCCCAGCGGCTGGCGGCCGAACTCGATGTCGATGCCCGCGCCGTCGACTCGCCGGAGGCCGCGGTAGACGATGCGTCCGTCGTCGTCACCGCGACGACGGCCACCGATCCGGTGTTCCCGGGGCGCGCCCTCGAGCCGGGCACACTGGTGATCGCCGCCGGCGCGTTCGACCGGGAGACCAGGGAACTGGACGCCGAGACGTTCCGCCGCGCGGCCCGCGTCTTTGCCGACGTGCCCTCGGAGGTGGCAACCATCGGCGACCTCCGCGGGACCGACCTCAGCGAGGCCGACCTGCTCCCGCTTTCCGCCGTGCTCGAGGGCCACGCTGGCCGCGAGGGGGCGGACGAGATTCTGCTCGTCGAGAGCGTCGGCTCGGCCGTGTTCGACGCGGCCGCGGCAGCCCACGTGCTCGAGGCGGCGCAGCGGCAAGACACAGGCACGGTCCTGGAGTTCTGAGCCCGTCCGGGCCAAGTCGTCGGTCGACCGTCGACCGGCCGGTCGCGGTGGGGGCCCGCCCGCCAGTGCGGGGGACAGGGCTGGAGGGCGGCGAACCAGCCAGCAGCGACGTGGCTGCCGGCCCCCGGCGCCGATCGGGCGGACACCGACCGCAGTTGACGAAGGCAACTCCAGCGGTTAGGGCGGGTGGTTGATTGAGAAACCCATATTTAGGACTCGGGCGGCGTGTTGGCCTTCCCACCCACCGCGTCGTAGACGAGCTTGCGAACGGCGGCTCGGAGGTGAGACGAGAGCGCCTGCGGGGTGACCGCTCGGTCTTCGGCGATCGCTGATAGCGTCACATCGGCCGGCGTCTCGAAGTAGCCGCGGTTCGCCGCGACGGCCAGCACCTCGCGCTGCCGCTCGGTCAGACGCGCGACCCCGCCGACGGCCGAGGCTTCGGAGTAGACGGCGTCCAGCCGGAACCAGCCGTCGGCGCGCTCGACCTCGCGCTGGAGGGCTTGCAGGACCGCTCGGGAAGGGAACTGGCCGCGGAAGTGGAGCGCCTCGCGGTCTCGCGTGACTTCGAAGAGCGCGACGCCGTGCTCCCGCAGAAACGAGGCGAAGGTGAACCCATCTCTGGAGTGGGGGGCGGAGTACACCCGGTAGAGCCGGCGGTCCCCGGAATCCGTGATGGCCGCGTACGAGTCGAGGGTCCCGTCGGCGTCCATCGCCGACTCGAGTGCCTCAAACGAACAGCCCTCGGTCCAGAGGAACAGTCGAAACCGATCCTGTCCGTGCTCGTCGCTGACGTGGTGGAAGTCCGCGAGCGTCGCTTCGGCCGACGGGACCGCGTCGTGGGTGGGCGCCATCAGGGGCATGTCGATCGAGACGTCGGCGATGAAGCTCATGGCCGGTGCGTCTATGGCGACCGCTCAAATAACATTCAGGCCGAGCCCCGCTACCGGTCGTTCGCGACGTCGAGGTCGACGTCCAGCTCGTCGAGGACCGGCTCCATCTCCGCACGCTTCTCCTGGTGCTCCTCCAGGAACTCCTCCATGAGCCTCGCTGCCTCCTCCTTGCAGTCGCCACAGAGCCGCTCGCCGCCGACGCACTCGTCGTAGACCCGCGTGGCGTACTCGTCGTCGTCGCCGGCCAGCAGGTAGGCGTACAGCTCGTAGACCGGGCACTCGTCTGCGTTGCCCCCGAGCTCGCGCTGGAGCTCCGCGGTCTCGCGGCCGCCCGTCGTCGCGGCCTTCACCTTCTCGTAGCCCTCCTCGGGGTCGTCGAGCAGCGAGATGTGGCTCGCCGGGACCGACGAGGACATCTTGCCACCGGTCAGCCCGGTCATGAACCGGTGGTAGATGGACGACGGCGCCACGAAGCCGTAGCCGCCGTGGTCTACCTCGACCTCCTGGGCGAGGGCCTCGGCGTCCGCGCGGTCGAGGTCGAAGGCGTCGACGTGCTCGTCGTAGACCCGTTTCTCGCCCGGGACGGCCTCGATGAGCGCCTCGAAGGCCTCGGCCGTCGCGTTCCGATCGAGGAACCGGACGCGGGGTTCGAGCGGCTCCTTGCCCGCGTTTCGGAGCTTCGTGATCGCGGCGTTCCGGTCCTCGTCGGGCTCCGCCTCCCGCTCGAGCCAGTCGGCCGCCTCGACACAGCGCGGGTCGTCGTCGCCGGCCTCGAGCAGCGCCGAGTGTGCCGCGGCGATGAGCTCGCGCTCCCCGGCCGTGGCCTCGAAGCTCGCGTACGCCTCCGTCACGCCGAAGTACCGCGTGCGGGCGGCCAGGTCGCGGGTCAGCCTCAGGTGCGGGTCCTGGTCCGGCCCGACCGGTATCACCGTGGGAATCGGCTCGTCGAGCTGCGGGTAGAGGATGTCCGCGGCCTGCGTGATCACGCTCTGCATGTGGGAGATGTCCGTCTCGCCGTCGAAGCCGTAGATGGCCTGCATCTCCGAGAAGTTCGCCTCGATGCCCAGCTCGAAGGCCAGGTCCTGGACGGCGCGGTTCGTCGACTGGCGGTAGAGTTCGCCCGCCTCGGGGTCGAAGCCGAGGGCGAGCAGCGAGAGGAGGTAATCGCGGGCGTGTTCGTCGATCTCGCCCCACGTGAGCCCCCGGGCCGCGTGGGCCTCGAGGTCGGCGATGAGGCCGTAGGCCTCGCCGCCCATCCGTTGGTGCCAGACGATCTCGTCGAAGACCATCTTGTGCCCGACGTGGGGGTCGCCGGTGGGCATGAACCCCGACAGGACGGCGAAGGGGTCGTTCGCCCGCATGGCCTCGGCGATCGGCCGGTAGTCCCGGTGGCCGAAGATGATCGACCGCCGCATCAGGTAGTGGGGGTCGGGGACGTCCGGGAGCACCTCGTCGAAGGGCTGGATGCCGAACTCGGCGAACAGGCCCGCGTAGTCGTCGACGGCCGCCGACCCCCACGGGTCCAAGACGACGTCGTCGGCGCCCGCGGCGCCGCCGTCCGCCAGCGCCCGGTCGTGGCTGGTCACCGACCCATCGCTGTCCGTCTCGTCGGCCACGTCTGCGTCCTCGTCGCGGGTCATGGGGTCAGCCGGCTCGCCGACAGCCAGGTCACCCCGTCGGTTCCGTCGGTCAGCGCAAAAACCGTTCGCTTTCGCACCCCCGAGGCGAGCCGAACGTCGAGCGATAGCTCCCGCGGGGTGAAGACGTGGTCGGGCGGGAGCACCCGAACGAGATCCTCCGAGTGGCCCAGCGACTCGACGGAGTCGACGGCTGCGTAGGTCCGGAAGTCGGCGCCGAACTTGAAGCCGGTCTTGGGCACGATGCCCCGGTCACGGAGTGCCGCGTAGACGGTCAGCCGTCGGTCGAACCGCTCGCCCTCGACCGACCGGCCCCGATCCAGAAGGGCCGCCCGGCCGCCCTCGACGGCAAGAGCGTCGACCCCGGCGAGGTAGGCGCTCTCGACGAGGGAGAGCTGGAGCATGCGTAGCTCGTCGTCCCCGCCTCGGCCGCCCAGGGGCTGACCGTAGAACCCCCGGTGGTAGAGGTCGGCCGGCGGCTCCGAGACGAGCACGCGGTCGGCGAGCAGCACGCCATCCGTGGCTGGCGGGCTCGCGCCGTTCGACCCGTCGGGTGTCGGCCGACCAGTCTCCAGGTAGGTCACCTCGCCCTCCTCGTCGGCCACCGCGAGGACGACGTCGCCGAGCATCGTTGCCGGGACCTCGGTGCGCTCGCCGATGGCGCGGACCACGTACGCGACCTCGCCGTCCGGTGGCCCGCTGCCCCGGGCGTAGACCACGAAGTCGCCGTCGGCGGGCGGGTCGGCCACCCAGTCGGTCCTGACCGGTGAGAGATAGAAGCCCCGCCCCCGGAGGTCGGCGTAGACGAGAAATCGGGCCCCGAAGTCGTCGCCTCGGCCGGCGACGAAGCTGGCAAAGCCTGCCTCGTCGACCGCCTCGAGATCGCCCCGAAAGAGCAGGTGGGCGGCCTCGACCGGGGCCAGGATCACCTCGTCGCCCGTGCCCGGCCGGCCGTAGCCCCGCGCGTCGTAGAAGCGCTGCCGGGCGTCGCCCGCCACGACGACGTCGCCGTCCTGCTGGTGGCCCTCCATGTCACTCGGGAGCGGGCCCGCGGGCAAAGTCACTGCGGTCCCGCGTGGCCGCCGCGAACCGTGAGGGTTCTAACCCGGCCGGTGGTCGATTCACACGATGAAGCGGTCTCTGGCCGCGGCCCTGGACCGGGTGTTCGGCGAGGAGGGCTCGGTCGCGGCCGATCCGAAGGTCCAGGTGGTGATGGCGGCCACCGGCATCGCCATCACCGGCCTCTACCTGGTCAGCCCGATCGTCTCTGTCCTGACCGGTCCCTTCGCGGTCTCGGAGGCCGCCGCTGGCCAACTCGTCACCGCCTTCACGGCCCCCTCCATCGTGTTCATCCCCGTCTTCGGCGTCCTCGCAGACCGGCACGGGAAGCGGCCGATCCTCGTCGGAGGGCTCCTCGCGATCGGTCTCGGCGGCGCGGCCGTCGCGCTGGCACCCACCTTCGAGGTCGCGATGGCCTTCCGGGTCGTCCAGGGCGTGGGCTACGCCGCGGTCAACCCGATCGGGGTCGCGATCATCGGCGACGCCTACGCGGGCAGCCGCGAGACGACCGCGCAGGGCCTCCGCGTCGTCTCGATCCAGACCGCCGGCCTGATCGCCCCGGCGGTCGCCGGCGTGCTGGTCGTCGCCGCCTGGCAGTACCCGTTCCTCCTGTACCTCCTCGCGCTGCCCGTTGCGGCCTGGGCCCACCGGACGCTCCCGCGATCGGCGGCGGCCGGGACGTCGTCGATCCGGTCCTACCTGGCGGACCTCCGATCCTCGCTCTCCACGATGGCGTTGGGGGCGGTGGTCCTCTCGTTCATCCCGCGGTTCACCCTCTCGTTCGCGCTCGTCGCGTACGTCTCGGTCGTCCTCGCCCGGCTCGGCGCGTCGTCGGTGATCATCGGCGGGGTCGTCGCCCTGATCGGGCTGGTGTCGCTGCTCGCGTCGACGCAGGCGGGGCGGGTCACGACCCGGTTCGACCCCTTGCACGCCCTGCTCGGCGGGTTCCTGGCGCTGGGTGGCGGCATGGTCGCCCTCGGGATCGCGGCCTCCTACGCGCTCGTGGGGGTCGGCGTGCTCGCCGTCGGGGTCGGCATCGGGCTCTCCGGGCCGATCCAGAAGAGTCTGGTCACCCAGCTCGCCCCGCCGGACGTCCGGACCGGCACGGTGTCCTCGGCGCTGGTCTTCCAGTCGATCGGCGCGGCCGGTGGCCCCCTCCTGATGGGCCTGGCGCTCCAGTACGCCGAGGTCGGGGCGACCTTCGTCGCATTCGGCCTCGCCTTCGGGACCATCGGGGCGATCCTCACGCTCGTCGCCGGTCGGGCGGACCGCCGGCGGATCGGCTCGACCTGACGCGATCAGCCCTCACAGGCTGCGTCGAGGCAGTGTCGGCCGCCTGGGGTGTCAAAGCGTGGGAGTCCACAGGCCGGGCAGTCCCCGTCGAGTGTCCCGACCGGGACCGCGAACGCCCGGTCGCAGTCGGGGTAGTTGTCACACCCCGCGAGCAGCCCGCCGCGTCTGATGATCCGGAGGTCCCCGTCGCAATCCGGGCAGCTCCAGGCCCGGTCGAAGCTGGCCCGGACGGCGTCGTCTAAGGACTCACAGCCGCGGTCGATGCACACCTCGAACGTCTCGCCGCGGTCGACGGCCAGCCGGGGGAGGCCACAGGCCTCGCAGGCCGTCTCCAGCAAGGTCGCGTCGCGCGGGATGCCGTGCCGGTCGTCGCAGCCGAGGCAGGTCACAGCACCGGGCACCTGGACGAGGGTCCCGCCGCAGTCCGGGCAGGACCCGACCGGCTCGCCGGCCGGGGTGGCCGGATAGCTCGCCCGGCCGGCTTCGGCGTGACAGCGGACTTCCAGGCGTCGGTCGCCCTCGACCGCCGAGAGGGCCGGCGCCTCGCCGCCCGGATCCCACGAGACCGCATCCGAGCGGGTGAGCCACGCCACCGGTCGGTAGCCCTCGCGGTCGTGGACGAGCACCGTGCCGTCTGGCTTCGCCATGACGACGACGGTGCCCCGCTCCTCCCGAACGGGGTTGGCCCCGCCGTCGAACCGGATCGTGCAGTCGCCCGCCAGGAGTCGGATTGAGTCGTCGGACATCGGGCCCCCCTGGCCGCGCTCTGGTACTTCAACTCTCGCCGCCGAAAGGCGCAACTACTCGATCCGGACGGACCGGGTCTCGACCGCCGGCGACAGCGGCAGGTTGGGGAAGTCGACCTCGATAGCGAACTCGAGGTCACCGTTGTTCTCGGCGCCGAAGACGCCGACCGGGACGGCCAGGTCGGGATCTAAGTGGCCGCTACTCCCCGTCATCTCGACGCCGTTCACCGTTACCGTGACCGCGGCGCGGGCTCGGCCGGCCGTCGTCCGAACCGTGACCTCCCGGAAGTCTCGCGCCCCGCGGTCGATCGCTGCCGGGAAGTCGCCCCAGTCGACCGCGACGGCGGGGAGCCCCTCGGCGTTCTCGAGGACGCGTTCGGCCACACCCTCGGCCAGGCCGGCCTCGACCAGGCCGTCCACGCCGGCCGCTCGCACGTCGGCGGGGCTCCGGATGCCCTCCTCGGCGAGCTTCTGGGCGCGGCCCGAACCGACGCCATCGATGGCCGTGAGCCCGACCGCGTCGGCGGGCACGCCATGCTCGATACGGGCCTCGAGCCGGCGGATCCGCGCGACGTCTCGGTTGTCGCCGAACCGGTCGACGAACGCCGACAGCGCCGAGAGCAGCCGGAGGGCGTTCCGCCGGATGACCCACGCGTCGCTCTGGAGCTCGTCGGGGACCGACCCGGCCATGCTCCCCTTGAGGATCGCCAGCACCTTCCGCTCGCCCGGCTCGAGTTCCTCGGTCGAGCCGACGACGGCATCCACGGCCTCGCGCTCGGATCGGCGGGCGCTCACGCTGTCGAACTCGGCCGCCCGGGCGACGCAGCGCAGGACTTCGTCGTCGGTGAGCTCGCCGTTCGAGGCCAGCGCGTGGAACCGGTGGGCGGTGTCCAGCCGGAGGTAGAAGCTCGTCGCGAGGTTCCCGAGCGGCGTCGCCTCCAGGGTCAACGCCTCGTCCGTTCGCAGGAAGCCACGTGCGATGAGCTCCTCGAGCGTCCCCCGGACGCGGTCCCTGAGGTCGGCGAAGCCGTACGCCTCGGGGGCGCTCTGGGCCCGGACGTAGTAGAAGGTGGTCTCGAGCCAGTCCATCACGTCGTCGAGGCCGTGGATGGTCCCGAGGGCCACCTCGGCGACCAGGTGAGCGTCGAGCTCCTCGGCGAGCCGCGACTCGAGCGGCGTCCCCTCGCGCAGGAGGCGGCGGTATCGGTCGGCGTCCGCGCCGTCGCAGACGACCCAGCCGTAGCCGACGTCGTCGTAGTCGGGTCGGCCAGCCCGGCCCAGCATCTGCAGGACGTCGATCGGGCTCATGTCCACCTCCCCTTCGAGCGGGTCGTGGAGCTTCGTGTCCCGGATGACGACGCACCGGGCGGGGAGGTTCACGCCCCAGGCGAGCGTCGAGGTCGAGAAGAGCAGCGAGACCTTGCCCTCCCGGAACCACTGTTCGACCGAGTCCTTATCGGACTTCGAGAGCCCGGCGTGGTGGAAGGCGACCCCGTCGAGCACCGACTGCCGGAGGGTGCCGTTTCCCAGCTGCTGGGTCGCCTCGTGGAAGTCGAAGTCGCCGCGCGCGCCGGCGGGGATGTCCCGCTCGGCGACGACGTCCCGGGCCTTCTTCGCCGCCGCCACGGTGTCCTGCCGCGAGGAGACGAAGACGAGGGCTTGCCCGCCGTCCCGGACGTGTGGCTCGGCGAGGTCCAGGGCTCGATAGAGCCGCCGGTACTTGTCGGCGAAGGCGTTCTCGCCGTGGGTGTACGTCTTCACGCCCGCGTGGAGGTCGACCGGCCGGTACTCCTCGCCGAAGGCGAGCGTGCACTCGGGCGGGGCGTCGAGCCAGTCGGCGACGTCCTCGATGTTCGGCATCGTCGCCGAGAGAGCCACGACCCGCGGCGAACAGAGCCGCCGGAGCCGGGCGATCGTCACCTCGAGGACGCTGCCGCGCTTCTCGGAGTCGAGCAAGTGGACCTCGTCGATAACACAGCAGTCAACGCCGTCGATGAAGCCATAGCGGGGCGAGTCGTGCTTCCGGGTCGCCGAGTCGAGTTTCTCCGGCGTCATCACCAGGACGTCCGCGCGCTCGGCCCGGCGCGGGTCGAGGTCTCGCTCGCCGGTCACGACGTAGACGGAGTGGCCCAGGTCTTCGAAGCGCGCCCACTCGCGCTCCTTCTCGTTCGTCAGCGCGCGGAGGGGGGCGACGAAGAGCGCGGTGCCTCCCTCGCGCAGCGTCTTGCAGATGGCCAGCTCGGCGAGGGCCGTCTTGCCGCTGGCCGTCGGCGCGCTCGCCACGACGTTCTCATCTGCGTCGAGCAACGCCGGCACGGCCTCCCGCTGCATCCGGTTGAACTCGTCGAAGGGAAAGGCGGCCGCGAAGTCGGGGACCACGTCGGCGACCTGCATCTACGACGCCGGTGGGTGAGGCGGGGGCAAAGTCGTTTCCGTCGCGACGGAGTCCGGGGTGAAAGTGGTCCGGCCAGCACGGCGCCACGTCACCCGGTGGGACCCATCAGCCCACAGGCTTTTGCCCGGTCCACCCCCACCTCTCGGCGATGAGCGGGGTCCCGCGAAAGCCCGAGTGGCTGCGGATGGACCTGCCCTCGGGCGACCGCTTCGCCGAGATCAGGTCGACCCTCCGCGAGCACGACCTCCACACCGTCTGCGAGGAGGCCTCCTGTCCGAACCTCGGCGAGTGCTGGTCGGGCCGGAACGGCCCCGGCACGGCGACGTTCATGCTCATGGGCGACCGCTGCTCTCGAGGCTGTAACTTCTGTGACGTCGAGACCGGGGGAATGGAGCCCTTGGACCCCGAGGAGCCCGAGACCGTCGCCGACGCCGTCGCCGAGATCGGCCTCGACTACGTCGTGCTCACGAGCGTCGACCGAGACGACCTCCCGGACCAGGGGGCGGGCCACTTCGCCGAGACCATCCGCGCCATCCGCGAACGCCACCCGGGCGTCCTGATCGAGGCACTCGTCCCCGACTTTCAGGGCGACCCCGACCTGGTGCGCGAGATCATCGACGCTCGACCGGACGTCTTCGCCCACAACGTCGAGACGGTCGAGCGGCTCCAGTGGCCGGTCCGGGACCGCCGAGCGAGCTACGAGCAGTCCCTCTCGGTGCTGGCACAGGTCGCCCGCGAGTCGGACGTCTACACCAAAACCAGTCTCATGCTCGGTGTCGGCGAGTACGACCACGAGGTCTACCAGACGCTCTCAGACTGCCGGGCGGCCGCGGTCGACGTCGTGACTCTCGGGCAGTACCTCCAGCCATCGCGCAGTCACCTCGACGTCGAGACCTACGTGCACCCGGCGAAATTCGAGACCTGGCGCCAGGTCGCAGAGGAAGAGCTCGGCTTCCTCTACTGCGCCGCCGGGCCGATGGTCCGTTCCTCCTACCGGGCCGGCGAGCTGTTCGTCGACGCCGTCCTCCGGGACGGCAAGTCAGTCGAGCAAGCGCGGGCCGAGGCCCGGGCGGCGGCAGGCGATTGAGCGAGATCGCCCGGCCGACTGAGGCCAACAGTTAACCGCGGCGCCGCCGACCACGTGACCGTGACAACCGACACGGTATCGCGCTTTGCGTCGTCGCTTTCCGGGGTCGGCGTCGAGCTCACGCGCACCGAGGCGGCCGGCTTCGTCGGGGCGCTCGAGGCCCTCGTCGAGCCCCCGGCCGTCGGCGCGCCCCTCGGCATCGACGGGCTCTCGCTCGCCGAGGCGGGCATCAATGCCGAGCCGACCTCGGGCGAACTGCGGGAGGCGAAGACCGGTGTGACCCGCGTGGGCAAGGGCATCGCGTCGTACGGAACGCTCGTGCTCCAGTCCGACGCCGGTGGAACCGAGCCAACGGCGCTCTACCCGCCGCGGCACGTCGGCGTCCTCTGTGAAAGCGACGTCATCGAGGACGTCGCCGCCGCGCTGGACTGGCTCGGCGACGAGTTCGCGGATGGCCGGGACTCCGCGGTCTTCGCGACCGGGGCGAGCGCGACGGCCGACATGGGGGAACTCGTCTTCGGGGTGCACGGCCCCGTTGACGTGAACGTGCTCCTCGTGACCGACCGATGAGCGACGCACCGAGCCGGTCTTCGGCGGGGAAGCGCCGGCAGAAGGCCGAGCGGATCCGCCAGGTCATGGCGGCGGAGGGCGAGACCGTCCACGGGAACATCGCCGGCCACAACCAGCTTCGCTACGACGTCACGGACGAGTTCGAGCCCTTCGAGGACTACCGGAGCCAGGCCCGGGCGATCAAGGAGGACGCCATCGACCGCCTCCCGGAACTCATCGACACCGTCACCGAGGCGGTCGAAGCCAACGGCGGCTCGGTGTACGTCGCCGACGACGCGGCCGACGCGAACCGGTACATCACTGATCTCGCGGCCCAGCAGGACGCGGGGTCCGTGGTCAAGTCGAAGTCGATGACGACCGAGGAGATCGACGTCAACGAGGCCCTCGAGGCCGAGGGCGTGGAGGTCTGGGAGACCGACCTCGGCGAGTTCGTCGTCCAGGTCGCCGAGGAATCGCCAAGCCACCTCGTCGGCCCGGCCATGCACAAGACGAAGGACGAGATCAAGGCGCTGTTCGAGGCCCACTTCGACCCCGACGAGCCCTTAGAGACCGCGGAGGACCTCACGGCGTTCGCCCGGGACTTCCTCGGCGAGAAGATCCGGGCGGCGGACATCGGGATGACCGGCGCCAACTTCGTGCTCGCCGAGTCGGGAACGGTCGTCCTGGTGACGAACGAGGGCAACGCCCGGAAGTCCGCGGTGACGCCGGACACCCACGTTGCGGTCGCCGGCGTCGAGAAGCTCATCCCCTCCATCGGCGAGCTCGAGCCCTTCGTCGAGCTCATCGCGAAGTCGGCCGCGGGCCAGCCCATCGCGAACTACGTGACGATGCTCTCGCCGCCCACGGACTCGCCGACGCTCGACTTCGACGAGCCCGACGAGCCCTTGGGACCGGGCGGCCCCGACCACCGGGACTTCCACCTCGTGCTCATCGACAACGGGCGCTTCGAGATGCGCGAGGACGAGTCCCTCCGGGAGACGCTCTACTGCATCCGGTGTGGGGCGTGTGCGAACTCGTGTGCGAACTTCCAGCACGTCGGCGGTCACGCCTTCGGCGGCGAGACCTACACCGGCGGCATCGCCACCGGCTGGGAGGCCGGCGTCCACGGCCAGGACTCGGCCGCCGAGTTCAACGACCTCTGCACGGGCTGCTCGCGCTGCGTCAACGCCTGCCCGGTGAAGATCGACATCCCGTGGATCAACACGGCGGTCCGCGACCGGATCAACCGGGGGGCGGACCCGGGCACCTTCGACTTCCTGGTCGAGGGGCTCACCCCCGACGAGGAGCCGGGTGGCATGGACCTCCAGAAGCGCCTCTTCGGGAACTTCGGGACGCTCGCCAGGCTCGGGAGCGCCACCGCGCCGCTGTCGAACTGGGCCGCGGCGTCGGCCCCCGGGCGCTGGGCCCTCGAGCGCTTCTTCGGGGTCGACCCGAGGCGAGACCTCCCGACCTTCCGTCGAGAGACGCTCGTCGACTGGTTCGAGGCGCGGGAGGCACGCGGCCCGGGCATGAACGCGGACCGCCGGGTCGCCCTCTACCCGGACGTCTACACGAACCACGTCCTCGTCGAGCGCGGCAAAGCCGCCGTCCGGACCCTCGAGGCGCTCGGCGTCCACGTGGAGCTGTCCCCGTGTCTCGAGAGCGGCCGGGCGCCCCTCTCTCAAGGGATGATCGAGACCGCTCGCTCGAGCGCCCGGTCGGTCGCCGACGCCCTCGAGCCCTTCCTCGACGCAGGCTACGACGTCGTCGCCATCGAGCCCTCGGACCTGGCGGCCTTCCGCCGGGAGTACGACCGACTCCTCCCAGCGGAGGAGGCCGACCGGATCGCGACGGCCAGCTTCGAGGTCATGGAGTACGTCCACGGCCTCCTGGAGAACGGCGCCGACGCCGCGGCGCTCGACCCCGACGGCGGGCCCATTGCCTACCACAGCCACTGCCAGCAGCGGACCCTCGGCCTCGAGGGCCACACCGAGGCCGTGCTCGACCGGTGTGGTTACGACGTCGTCACCTCGGACGTGGAGTGCTGTGGGATGGCCGGGTCGTTCGGCTACAAGTCCGAGTACTACGAGCTCTCCATCGAGGTCGGCGAGTCGCTCGCCGAGCAGTTCGAGTCGGGTGACGCGGCTGGCCGCCCCATCGTCGCGAGCGGGACCTCCTGCCGCGAGCAGCTCGGGGACCTCTGCGACTCGGCGGTCAGCCATCCCATCGAACTGATCGCACCGCGGTAGCGGTACACTGCGCGTCGACTGCTCCCGCCGCGTGGTGGCGCTGGTTGTCGAATGGTGGGGGAGACGGCCAATTACTTGTACGCCGGCTCTCCAGACTGAGCCATGACCACCATGGAAGCCGAGCTGACCAGTTCGACGTTGGAGAAGGACGGCAAGGTCGCCCACCTCACGCTGCGGCGGCCAGAGCGGCTGAACGCGATCAACCACCCGCTGACGCAGGACCTCGACGCATTCACGAAGTTCTTGGAGTCCGACCAGGAGGTCCGGCTCGTGACCATCCGGGGGGCGGGCCGGGCGTTCTGCTCGGGCATCGACCTGAAGGAGCTGCCGAAGGGGAACGTCGGCAAGCCACACTTCCCGCCCTGGGAGCAGTCGCTCCGACGGCTGGAGACGATGGACGCGCTCGTCCTGTGTCTCATCCACGGCTACGCCATCGGCGGCGGCCTGCAGCTCGCCCTCGCCTGTGACATTCGGGCCTCCACGCCCACCGCCGAGTACGGCCTCACGGCCATCGAGGAGAGCATCATCCCCGGCATGGGCACCTGGCGGCTCCCCCACTACGTCGGGATGGGTCGGGCCAAGCGCCTCTCCATCCTCGGCGACTTCATCGACGGCGAGGAGGCCGAGCGTATCGGCTTGGTGAACCACCTCGTCGACGAAGACACCTACGAGGAGGAGTTCGCCGAACTCGTCAACGACTACATGCGGATCAACTCGCGTGGCGCCCGCGCGACCAAGCAGGCCATGGCCGACAGCTTTTCGAAGAACTGGGAGGAGTTCTGGGAGCACTACATCGACCTCCAGTACGACGCCATGGGCCACGAAGACCACGAAGAGGCCAAGCAGGCCGCCCTCGAGGACCGCGACCCGGACTGGGCCTGATCCGCGGCGGGTTCCCCCGACCTCAATCGCGGTGGTCGTAGACCCGCTGGGCCTTCCCGACTTCCGTCCGCTCGATCGTCTCCGGCTCCGCGACCGTCAGGTCGTCCGGCGTGAGCGCGAGGACGTTCGCCAGCCGCTCGGTCAGCCGGGCTTCGAGCTCGCCGACGTCCCCATCGAAGTCACGGGTCCGCTCGACGGTGATGGCCATGGTGTCGAGGGTGCCGTCCCGCCGGAGGTCGATCCGGTAGTAGGGGGCCACTTCCTCGAACTCGAGGACGACGTCCTCGATCTCGCTCGGGTAGACGTTGACGCCACGAACCGTCAGGCGGCCGTCGGTGCGGCCGGTGATGTTGTCGATGCGGCGGACCCCCCGGCCACAGGTACATTCGCCGGGGACGAACGAGGTGACGTCCCCGGTGCGGTATCGGAGCATCGGGAGGGCCTCCTTGGTCAATGTCGTGAGCACGAGCTCGCCTTCCTCGCCCTCCGGGACCGGCTCGCCCGTGTCGGGGTCGACGATCTCCGGGTAGAAGTGGTCCTCCCAGACGTGGAGCCCGTCCTGGGCCTCGGCGCACTCGATGGCGACGCCGGGTCCGATGATCTCCGAGAGGCCGTAGTTGTCGACGGCGGTGGCGCCGAGGCGTGATTCGAGGGCCTCGCGCATCGGCTCCGTCGAGGCCTCCCCCCCGTAGACGACCGTCTCGACGGGCAGGTCGGCCGGGTCGTGGCCCAGCTCCTCCGCGGTCTCGGCGAGGTAGAGCCCGTAGGAGGGGATGCAGTGGATGGCGTCGGTCTCCAGGTCGAGCATGAGCTCGATCTGGCGCTGGGTCTGCCCAGCCCCGGTCGGGACGATGGTGGCGCCGAGATGCTCGACCGCGTCGTGGACGCCGAGCCCGCCGGTGAAGAGGCCGTAGCCGGCCATGTTCTGGAAGGTGTCGCCGGGCTCGACGCCGGCGGCCGAGAGCCCGCGGGACATGACCTCCTTCCAGACGTCGAGGTCGCGGTCGGTGTACCCGATGATCTTCGGCTTGCCCGTCGTGCCCGAGGAAGCGTGGATGCGCCGGACGGCCGCGTCCTCGACCGCGAAGAGGCCCTTTGGATACTGCTCGGCGAACGCCGCAGCCGTGGTGAACGGGAGCCGTCCGACGTCCTCGACCCCGTCGATGTCTCCGGGAGCGATGCCGTGGTCGTCGAGGCGGTCGCGATAGTAGGGGACGTTCGCGTAGGCGTGCTCGACCGTGTGGACGAGTCGCTCGTCCTGGCGCGCCCGGAGGTCGTCGGCGTCCGGCGGCGAGGGGTCCATGGTCGGACGTGTTCCGGTGGCGACCATAAAGGTGTTCAGCGGTCCTCGCACCCTCCCACGGTGACCGGCACCACCAACGGTTATGCATCGCGGGCTCGGTCGTACTAGCATGAACAGCAACCGCCGCGTCGGCCGCCATGGGCCGCCGGGGGGCCAGCGATGAGCGCCCAGCGGGCCGAGGCGACCCAGGAGCGAACCCTCGTGGAGGCGGTCCGCGACGGCCTCCGGGGCGAGATGGAACGGGACGACTCGGTGCTCGTCATGGGCGAAGACGTCGGCCGGAATGGGGGCGTCTTCCGGGCGACCGAGGGTCTCTTCGAAGAGTTCGGCGAGCGACGGGTCGTCGACACGCCGCTGGCCGAGTCGGGCATCGTCGGCACCGCGATCGGGATGGCCGCCTACGGGTTGCGCCCCGTCGCCGAGATCCAGTTCATGGGGTTCATCTACCCCGCCTTCGATCAGATCGTCTCCCACGCGGCGCGGCTCCGGACCCGCTCTCGCGGCCGGTTCACGGTCCCGCTCGTCGTCCGCGCCCCCTTCGGTGGCGGCATCCGGGCCCCCGAGCACCACTCCGAGTCCACGGAGGCGTTCTTCGCCCACCACCCGGGCTTGAAAGTCGCCATCCCGAGCACGCCCTACGACGCGAAGGGGATGCTCGCGAGCGCGATCCGCGACCCGGACCCGGTCATCTTCCTCGAACCCAAGAAGATCTACCGTGCCTTCCGCCAGGCGGTCCCCGAGGAGCCCTACACCGTCCCGCTAGGTGAGGCTGCCGTCCGTCGCGAGGGCGAGGACGTCTCGGTGTTCACCTGGGGGGCAATGACCCGGCCGACGCTCGAGGCAGCCGAAAACCTCGCCGAGGACGGCATCGACGCCGAGGTCATCGACCTCCGGAGCGTCTCGCCGATCGATCGCGAGGCGATCGTCGACTCCTTCGAGCGGACGGGCCGCGCGGTCGTGGTCCACGAGGCACCGAAGACGGGTGGGCTGGCCGGCGAAATCACGGCAATCCTCCAGGAGGAGTCGCTGCTCCACCAGGAGGCCCCGGTCGGCCGTGTAACGGGTTTCGACACGCCGTTCCCCCTCTACGCGCTCGAGGACTACTACCTCCCCGAACCGGCCCGTATCGAAGACCAAATCAAGGAGACCGTCGAGTTCTGACCATGCCACGCGAGTTCAAGCTCCCCGACGTCGGCGAGGGCGTCGCCGAGGGGGAGATCGTCCAATGGCTCGTCGCGGTCGGCGACGAGGTGTCCGAGGACCAGCCGCTCGCCGAGGTCGAGACCGACAAGGCGCTCGTCGAAATCCCTTCGCCCGTCGACGGGACCGTCACCGAACTCCACGCCGAGGAAGGCGAGGTCGTCCCGGTCGGGAGCGTCATCGTGACGTTCGCGGTCGAGGGCGACGCCGACACCGGCACCCAAACGGCCGAGTCGGCGGAGATCCCTGGGCCCGAGGACGACCAATCAGTCGAGGCCGAGGCTGGCCCCACGGTCGCCCCACCGCACGTCCGCCGGCTCGCCCGCGAGCTCGAGGTCGACCTGGAGACGGTAGCCGGCTCCGGCCCGGGTGGCCGGATCACCGAGGGCGACGTTCACGCGGCGGCCGAGGGCGAGGCGCCCGACGCGGCCGAGACCGGGCAAGCTGCCGGCGCCGAACCCGCGGAGGCTGCCGATGCTGCGCAGACCGCCGGTGCTCCGACCACACCGAGCGACCAGGCAACCGAGCGCGAACGGACGCTGGCCGCACCGGCCACGCGTCGCGTCGCCAAGGAGCTCGGCGTCGACCTCAACGCCGTTCCGGCGGTCGAGGAGCGGGACGGCGAGGCGTTCGTCACCGAGGACGCCGTTCGGCAGTTCGCCGACTCCGGTGGCGAGGCGGCCACGGCGGCCGGTGGCGCGATGGCTGCCCCCACCGGCGGTGAGACCCGCGAGCCCTACCGGGGACTCCGCCGGACCATCGGCGACCAGATGGTCACCTCGAAGTCCGAAATCCCCCACGTCCACAGCTTCGAGACGGTCGAGGTCTCCGGGCTGGTCGAGACGCGGGAGCGGCTGAAACCCATCGCCGAGGAGCAGGGGATCAACCTGACCTACATGCCGATCATCATGAAGGCCCTCGTCGCGGCCTTAGAGGAGTTCCCGGCCCTAAACGCGGCCCTCGACACGGAGTCCGAGGAACTCGTCTACAAGCACTACTACAACATCGGTATCGCGACCCACACCGACGCCGGACTGATGGTCCCGGTCGTCAAGAACGTCGGCCAGAAGGGCCTCCTCCAGATCGCCTCGGAGGTCCGCGAGCTCTCACAGAAGGCTCGCGACCGCTCCATCGCCCGCGAGGAGATGCAGGACGGCACCTTCACGATCACGAACTACGGGGCTATCGGCGGCGAGTTCGGCACGCCGATCATCAACCACCCCGAGGTGGCCATCATGGGCGTCGGCCGCATCGAGGAGCGCCCCGTCGTCGAGGACGGCGAGGTCGTCGCCCGTCCGACCCTCCCCCTGTCGATCGGCATCGATCACCGCGTCGTCGACGGCGGCACCGAGGCCGCGTTCAAGAACCGGCTGAAGGACTTCCTTCGGGAGCCCCAGCGGCTCCTCCTGGAGTGACACGATGGTCGTAGGTGACATCGCGACCGGCACGGACGTGCTCGTCATCGGCGGCGGGCCAGCCGGCTACGTCGCGGCCATCCGCGCGGGACAGTTAGACCTCGACGTCACGCTCGTGGAGGCGGGCGAGATCGGGGGGACCTGCCTGAATCGGGGCTGTATCCCGTCGAAGGCGCTCCTCTCGGGCACCGGCCTCGCCCATGACGCGGCCGGCGCCGAGGCGATGGGCATCACCGGCGAGCTCTCGGTGGACCTCGGGGCGATGGTCGACTGGAAGGACGGCGTGGTCGACCAGCTCACCGGTGGCGTCGAGAAACTCTGTGAGAACGCCGGGGTCAATCTACTCGAGGGGACGGCCTTCTTCGCCGGCGAGCACGAGGCCCGAGTGATGCACGGCGGCGAGGGCGAGGGCTCCGAATCGGTCGAGTTCGAGCACGCCATCGTCGCCACGGGCTCCCGGCCGATCGAGATCCCCGGGTTCGCCTTCGACGACGAGCCCGTCCTCGACTCGGCCCAGGCGCTCGACCTCCAGGAGGCCCCCGAGCGGCTGGTCATCGTCGGCGCCGGCTACATCGGCATGGAGCTCGCGACGGTCTTCGCCCGGCTCGACACCCAGGTGACGGTCGTCGAGATGCTCGACGACGTCCTGCCTGGGTTCGAAGCCGACCTCGCGCGGCCGGTCAAGCGCACCGCCGACGAGCTCGGCGTCGAGTTCCACTTCGGCCAGGCGGCGAGCGAGTGGCGGGAAGCGGGCGACGGTATCGTCGTCGTCACCGAGGATGAGGACGGAAACGCCCACGAGCACGCCGCCGACCAGGTGCTCGTCGCGGTCGGCCGTGAGCCCGTCACGGACACGCTCGAGCTCGATGGCGTCGGTCTGGCCACGAACGAGGACGGGTTCATCGAGACGGACGACCAGGCGCGGACCGGCGTCGGGCATGTCTTCGCCGCCGGCGACGTCGCCGGCGAGCCGATGCTCGCCCACAAGGGCATGATGGAGGGCGAGGTGGCCGCTGAGGTCATCGCCGGCGAGCCCGCCGGCCTGGACTGGCAGGCGGTCCCGGCGGCGGTGTTCACCGACCCGGAGATCGCGACGGTCGGGCTGACCGAGGCCGAGGCCGAGGAGGCCGGCTACGACCCCGTCGTCGGCCGATTCCCGTTCGGGGCAAGCGGCCGGGCGCTCTCGACCGGTGAGCAGGAAGGCTTCGTCAGGATCGTCGCCGACGGCGACGTCGGCTTCGTCCTCGGGGGCCAGATCGTCGGGCCGGAGGCCTCCGAGTTGATCGCCGAAGTGACGCTCGCCATCGAAATGGGCGCACGGCTGGAGGACGTGATCGCGACCGTCCACACCCACCCGACGCTCGCCGAGGCCGTCCGGGAGGCCGCGGCGAACGCCCGGGGACAGGCCGTCCACACGGTCAACCGCTAGGTGCGATCACCGTCAGATCCCTGCGTGAATTCTGCGATCTCCTGGGCGAACCGTCTGAAGTGCTCTACGTCTTGAAGGTGGTCGAACACCCGCTCGTCGTCGATCTGCGCGTATTCGTGAGCGAGGACGTTCCGAAAGCCTGCCATCTCGACCATCCGGTCAGCTACTGTCGACGAGATAACGCCGTTCTCCCCGAGGACCCGAAAGAGATCCCCGTAATCGGTCGGTTCGCGATAGCCCTCTGTCGCTATCACGTGGGACGCGACGTCGAGACTGGCCTGAATCACCTTCTCGAACCGGCGTTCGACGATGTCACGACGGTCACGGTTCCGGAGGTACTGCTCCTTTGAAACCTCCTGCTGCTCTGCGAGCCCGCGGGGGTACTCCTCGACGTGTCCCAGTTTGGTCCGGACGCGGTCAGGGTCGACCAAAGGAGCCCTCCCGAAGTCTGTCGTCGAGCGCTCTCCGCCATGTCCGCTTCATCGGCTGTTGGTCGAGAGACTTGAGCAGTAGGGTCGCCTCCAGGTCGAGCGCCGCCTGGCGATCACCGTAAACGAGTATCCCAGTGGATAAGGCTTCGTAGCCGAGCTCAGGACCAGCGACGTCCAAATCGACGAGATCAACGGCTTCGTGTCCCGTGGCCTCCTGGATGGAAACAGTCAGCTCATCGAGTAACTGTCGCTTCCGGTCGGGAGCAACCTCGGGAATGAACCGTACCGCCACGTCGAGATCGCTCAGTGCGCCCGCGTCTCCCCGTGCGTGGGATCCATACACGACCGCGAAATCGACTGCGTCGCGATGGACCGCCTTTCGAAGCTCGTCGACGTCGAGCGTCTCGGGTGGAGCGTCCCGAACGCGGACGAACCGCATGGTGATGTCGATTCGGTGTCGTGCTATAAAAAGGTCCGTCGGGATCTCCTACCCCGATTGCTCTCGATCATCGTCGACCGAGCCGTGGCTGAACGCGAAAAAGAAGATCAAAAAGAGCAGCAGCGTCGTCCCGAGGCCGGCCAGCACCGCGATGGGGTCCAGCACGCCCTGGCGGATGATGTGGGCGGCGTACCCCGTGATGCCCACCCCGACCGGCACGGAGAACACCAGCGCCCAGGCGAGCGCCTCGCGGTCCATCGTTGGGCGGACTCTGCGGGGGTGTCGGATAGGCCCGTCGGTCCACGTGGCGCGTCCCGACGGTCTTTTAGGCCGCTCGCGCCAGTCCCGGGTATGGAAGCCGTGACGCTCGGCCCTCCGGGCACGTACTCCCACCGGGCGGCGAGCGCCGTCGTCGACGAGGTCTCCTTCCTGGAGTCGGTGACGGGTATCGTCGAGGCGGTAGCTGACGGCGAGGTCGCCCGCGGGGTCATCCCGGTGGAGAACAGCATCGAGGGGTCGGTGACGGAGTCGATGGACGCCCTCGTGGAGTACGAGGTCGCGGTCGTCAAGGAAATCGTCACGCCAGTCCGGCACGCCCTGCTCGCCCAGGGCGAGGACTTCGAGGTCGTGGCGAGCCACTCACAAGCCCTCGCCCAGTGCCGGGACTACCTGGAGGAGCACTACCCCGAGGCCCGCCTCGAGGCCGTCGCGAGCACGGCCCGCGGTGTCGAGGAGGCCCGGGAGGACCCGGCCATCGCCGGCATCGGCCACCCGGACAACGCCGGGGACGACCTCGTCGTCCTCGCCGAGGACATCCAGGACCGCACGTCGAACGCGACGCGCTTCTTCGAGGTGGCGCCCATGGCCGAGCGCTCCGATGCGGGCGGGAAGTCGACGGCCATCATCTACCCGAACGCCGACTACTCGGGGCTGCTCCTGGAGATCCTCGAGGCGTTCGCTGACCGGGACATCAACCTCACGCGCATCGAGTCCCGGCCGAGCGGGAACCGCCTCGGCGACTACCTCTTCCACGTCGACTTCGCCGCCGGGCTCTACGAGGACCGGACGAAAGCTGCGCTCTCCGACCTCGATGCCATCGCCGAGGACGGCTGGGTCAGACGGCTCGGCTCCTACGATTCGAAGCACGTGGTCTGAGGGACCCATCCCCGCGTAGGACGACCTTTATCCGCCACGAGCGCCAACGGTCTACCATGCCCTTCCGTGGCGAGAACCCCTTCGACGAGATCGAGCAGCTCTTCGACCGAATGAGCGAGCAGCTCGGCGAGGGACCCCTCGCGAAAGCTGCCGGCTCCCTCTTGGTCGACGTCGAGGACCACGGTGACGCCTTCGTCGTCACCGCCGACGTCCCCGGGTACGACAAGGACGAGATCGACGTCACGCTCTCGGACCGGACGCTGCGAATCGCCGCCGAGCGTGAGGAGGCCACCGAGGAGTCGGAAGCCGACTACATCCGACGGGAGCGCCAGCGGACGTCGGCCAGCCGATCGGTTCGCCTGCCGGGCGCCGTCGACGAGGGGGGGATCTCGGCGACCTACGACAACGGCGTGCTGACCGTGACGCTTCCCAAGATCGAGGGTGGCGGCGGCCACCGGATCGAAGTGGAGTAGGACGGATTACAGGCTGGACACGTCTGACCCCACCGACCAGTCCAATTTCCTGGGAAATTGATTTTCACGTTGGGCCCATACCGGGCCTAAGGCCTCGGAGGAGACGACGGTGAACGCGAGCTACGCGGTGACGATTCCGTCGGAGAGTCGGGAGGACCTCGACCTCGAACCCGGGGACCGGCTCCGGTGGGATGTCGATGAGGCTGGCCGGCTAGTCGCCGAGATCGTCCGTGAGCGCCACGGTCTGGCGGGGGAGCTCGAACCCATCGACATGGGGGAGACCGACGCCATAGCGGTCACCGAGGGCTATGACTGGTCGTGACGACCGAAGCCGTCGTCGATTCTAACGTGCTCTTCGGGTTTCGGAGCCGAAGCGACCGGTGGCACGGACCGGCGCATGCTATCGTCTCAGGCATGGACGCGGGTGAACTCCCTCGTGGACAGATCACGAACTACACCCTCCCCGCGGTCGTCAATCCGATCCTCAAGGCAGCCGGGTACGGCCACGCCCTCGAGACGGTGGACTTCCTGAACGAGAGCGCCGGTTTCCGCATACGGCACCTCGCCCAGGACGATTTCGCCAGCGGACTGGCGCTGTTCAGGCGAACGCCGGGCGTCGAGCTTACGGAGACAATCACGGTGGCCTACATGCGCCGAACTGGGCTCGACTACGTCTACAGCTTCGATGACGACTTCGACCGATTCGATGACGTGACGGGGCTTGACTCGGCCCTGAACCCGTTCGACCCGAACTGATGGGGCCCATCGCGACGCTCTGGCGGTAATGGCCAGTGATCGGCGGGGCGGGTGGGGCTCATCGGTGCCCCGCTGGCGTGTTCACAGCCCAACCATCGAGGATTCGACCCGCCCGATAGCAGTCCTTTTAGCCCTGCCACGTTTGGCCTCCGCCAATGAGTTACGAGCCCGACGCCATCGAGGAGAAGTGGCGCTCCCGGTGGCGGGCGGCCGGCCGGTACGAGGCCGATCCGACCGATGACCCTGAGGACGCCACCTTCGTCACCGTCCCCTACCCGTACCCGAGCGGCGGCATGCACATCGGCCACGCCCGGACTTACACCGTTCCGGACGCGTGGGCGCGCTACCGTCGACTCCAGGGCGACGACGTCCTCTTCCCCATCGCCTGGCACGTCACCGGCACGCCGATCGTCGGCGCCGTCGAGCGCCTGAAGAAGGGGGAGGCCGACCAGCTCTCGGTCCTCCGGGACACCTACAACGTCCCCGAGGAGGAGCTCCGGGACCTCGAAACGCCGATGGGCTACGCCCGCTACTTCATCGAGAACCACTACAAGGCCGGGATGCAGCAGCTGGGGCTCTCCATCGACTGGCGCCGGGAGTTCACCACGAACGACGACCGCTACTCGAAATTCATCACGTGGCAGTACGAGACGCTCCACGACCGCGACCTCCTGGAGAAGGGCTACCACCCGGTGCGGTACTGCACCAACGAGGAGCAGCCCGTCACCGACCACGACCTCTTGGAGGGCGAGGGCGCCGACTTCCAGGAGTACACCCTGATCAAGTTCCGCCAGGGCGACACGGTGGTCCCGATGGCCACCCTCCGGCCGGAGACGGTCTACGGGGTCACGAACGCCTACGTCGACCCCGACGCGACCTACGTGCGCGCCGACGTCGACGGCGAGGCGTGGCTCGTCTCCGAGCCCGCGGCCGAGAAGTTCGCCCTCCAGCGCCGGAACGTCGAGGTGAAGGAAACCCTCGCCGGCGAGGAACTCGTCGGTGCGTCGGTCGAAAACCCCGTCACCGGTGACGAGGTGCTGATCCTCCCGGCGACGTTCGTCGATGCCGACAACGCGACGGGCGTGGTGATGTCGGTGCCGGCCCACAGCCCCGACGACTGGGTCGCGCTCTCCGAGATCAAGGCCGACGCGGATCGGCTGGCGGCCTACGACCTCGACCCCGAGGCGGTCGCCGCCATCGAGCCGGTCGCCATCCTCGACATCGAGGACTACGGCGAGTACCCGGCGGGTGACGTCGTCGAGGAGTACGGCATCGAGAACCAGGACGACCCCGCCCTCGAGCAGGCGACCCAGGAGCTGTACAACGCCGAGTTCAACCACGGCCGGCTCCGGGACATGTACGGGCCGTACGCCGGCGAGACCGTCAAGGAGGCCCGGGACCGCTTCCGCGAGGAGCACCGCGCAGTCGGCGACTTCGACGCGATGTACGAGTTCTCCGAGGAGGTCGTCTGCCGGTGTGGCGGCGACGTCGAGGTTTCCGAGCAGGAGACCTGGTTCCTGCGCTACAACGACGAGGACTGGCGGACCAAGACCCGGCGAGCCGTCGAGGGTCTGGACGCCATCCCCGAGCACACCCGCGACGAGTACTACCACACTATCGACTGGCTCGAGGAGTGGCCCTGCATCCGGAACTACGGCCTCGGCACGCGGCTCCCCTGGGACGACGACTTCGTCATCGAGCCGCTGTCCGACTCGACGATCTACATGGCCTACTACACGATCGCGCCGCGGCTCCAGGAGATTCCCGTCGAGGACCTCGACCGGGCGTTCTTCGATGCGCTCTTCTTCGGGCCCGACGCGGTGGCGGATCCAGACGATCGCGCCCTGGAGCTGCGCGAGGAGTGGGCGTACTGGTACCCGGTGGACTACCGTTGCTCGGGGAACGACCTCATCTCCAACCACCTGACCTTCTACCTCTACCACCACGCCGAGCTCTTCGAGGAAGCCGACTGGCCCCAGGGGATCACGATCATGGGCATGGGCTTACTCGAAGGGCAAGCCATGAGTTCCTCGAAGGGCCACGTGGTGCTGCCTGACGAGGCCATCGACCGCTACGGCGCCGACACCGTCCGGTTCTTCCTGCTGAACAGCTCCGAGCCCTGGCAGGACTACGATTGGCGCACCGATGCGGTCGGGTCGGCACGCGAGCAGTTGGACCGCTTCTACGACCGGGCCGTCCAGATCGCCGACGGCCCGGCCGGGGAGCGCGACCTCGAGCGGATCGACCGGTGGCTGCTTTCGAGACTGCAGGCGGCCATCGAGACCGCGACGGAGGCGATGGAGGGCTTCGAGACGCGGACGGCCACCCAGGCGGCCTTCTACGAGCTCGAGGAGGCCCTCCGGTGGTACCGCCGACGGGCCGACCTCGACCGAGCCGGTGCCCGGTGGACCCTGCACGAAGTGCTTCGCCAGCGGCTGGTCATGCTCGCGCCGTTCGTCCCCTTCCTCGCGAACGAGCTCCACGAGCGGCTCACCGGCGAGCCCGCGGAGGACGCCGATTGGCCCGAGCCCGACCCCGCGCTGGCGAGCCCGCGGGTCGAGGCCGAGGAGGACCTGGTCCGCGACCTCCTCGCCGACGTCCGTGAGGTCGTCGAGGTCACCGGGACCGAGCCCGAGACGATCCGGGTCTTCGTCGCTCCCGGGTGGACGCGCGAGGTCTTCGACGCCGTCGTCGAGGCCGGCCCCGACCACGGCGCGGTCATGGGACGGCTCATGGAGGACGAGGCGATGCAGGCCCGCGGGCAGGCCGTCAACGACCTGGTCGGCACGCTCTCGACCTTCGTCCGCGAGCGCCCCGAGGGCCGGGTGTCGGTGCTCCAGGACGTCGACGAGGCGGCCGTCTACACCGACGCCGCCGACGTCATCGCGGCCGAGTTCGACGCCGAGGTCGAGGTCGTCCCCGCCGAGGACGCCGACGCCGAGAAGGCCGCGGACGCGGTTCCGTTCCGGCCGGCGATCCTGCTAGAGTAGCCCCGACGACCGCGACCAGACACGCTTTTGACCCCGCCCGGGTAACGGTCGACCATGAGCGAAGAGGAGACCGGGGGCCTCATCCGGACCGTCACCAAGCCCTACCGGAGCCGCCCGGACAGCGAGATGAGCATCATGGGCATGCTGCTGGGCCTCGGCCTGATCATGGTCATGATCCCGCTGCTCCCCTTCATCGCGATCATCTGGATCCTCTCGAAGCTCGGCGCGTTCGGCGCTAGCGAGTGAGATCGGTGTCGACGAGTTCGAAGCCCGTCCCGACCCCTTCCTCGGTGGCCCGCTCGTAGGCAGCGTGGGCCGCGGCCACGTCCTGGATGGCCAGCCCGGTCGAGTCGAACACGCTGAGTCCGGTGTCGGGCTCGCGGCCCGGTAGCGTGCCCGAGACGATCTCGCCGAGCGTGCCGTGGAGGTCCGCGTCCGAGAGCGTGCCCGCACTCCAGGGTACGTTGATCTCCCCGGAGTGGACGCACTGGTCGTAATCGTCGATGACGAGCGTCGCGTCGAGGAGGATCTCGTCGTCGAGCTCGTGCTTCCCCGGCGCGTCGGCGCCCATGGCGTTGACGTGGGTGTGTTCGCCGAGCGCCTCGCGTGGCACGATCGGTGACTCGACGGGCGTCGCCGTCGAGAGGACGTCACACCCGGCGGCCTCCGCGATCGAGCCGGCCCGGACGTCGAAGCGGTCCTCGAAGGCCTCGACGAAGGCCCGCTGTCGGTCCGCGTCGACGTCGGCGATCACGACCGTCTCGATCGGCCGCACGGCCGCGACGGCCTCGAGCTGGGTGTAGGCCTGGGCGCCGGCACCGACGATGCCCAGCGAGCTGGCCCCTTCGACGGCGAGGTGGCGTGTCGCGACTGCGGCCGCCGCCCCCGTCCGGAGGCGGGTCAGCGTCGTGCCGTCCATGATCGCGAGGGGAAGCGCCGTCTCCGGGTCCGAGTAGATCATGGTCCCGATGACGCTCGGGAGGCCGTGGCGGTCCGGGTTCGACGGGTGCGCGTTCACCCACTTCACGCCCGCGGCGTCCCAGTCGCCGACGTGGAGGTAGGCCGGCATCGCCCGGAAGTCGCCGTCGTACTGGGGGAGGTCGATGTAGGTCTTCGCCGGCATGATCGCGTCGCCTCGGGCATAGGCCCCAAACGCCGCCTCGACCGCGTCGATCACCGCCGGGTAGGTCGCCGTGGCCTCGACGGCCTCGGGGTCCAAGAGCAGCGTCTCCATGCCGGCCATACTCCCGGGCTCGACTTAGGTCGTCTGCTCACGCATACCGCCGAGCCGGCCTGGGGGAACACTAATGCCCGTCCTGGCGAGACGTCGACCGAATGAGCGGTACGATCCAGGCGGAGTGTGCCGACGGGGTCTGCACCATCACCATCGAGCACACGGGCAAGCGGAACGCCCTCACCTACGGGATGCTCGCTGACCTCGCCGAGGCGATCGACGCCCGCGTGGCGGCCGGCGGCCGGGACGTCCTCGTCATCCGCGGGGCCGGCGAGAAGGCGTTCAGCGCCGGCCACGACCTCGACCAGGACCGGAGTGAGGCGGGCCAACAGCACTGGCGGGACGCGACCGACAACCTCGCCGACTACCCCTACCCGACGATCGCGATGGTGAACGGTGACACCTTCGGTGGCGCGGTCCACGTCGCCGCCGCCTGCGACATCCGGATCGGCCGACGCGGCGCGCGGTTCGGGATCACGCCGGCGAAGATCGGCGTCGTCTACCCCCCGCTCGGCATCCAGCGGATCACCCGGTTGCTCGGCCCCGCGAAGACGAAGGAGCTGCTCTTCACCGGGAAGACCATCGACGCCGAGACCGCCCGGGCGATCGGCTTGCTGAACCAGTTGACCGATCCCGAGGCCCTCGAGCGGGTGACGTACGACATGGCCGAGACGATCGCCGCCAACGCGCCGCTCTCGCTCAGACGCATGAAGTGGATCGTCGATGCCGTTCTCGACGGCGGGTCACTCTCCGAGGAGGCCATCGAGCAGGGGCGGCAGTACGCCCGCGAGTCCTACGAGAGCCAGGACTTCGCCGAGGGCCGGGCGGCCTTCGCCGAGGGCCGCGACCCCGAGTTCGAGGGCCGGTGACGCAGCGGCCGACTCACTCGACGGCGCCGGTGTCCCGGAGTCGGTCGATCTCGTCGCCATCGAGGCCGAGGCGCTCGCGGAGGACTGTGGCGGTGTGCTCGCCGAGCGCCGGGGCGTCGTCGGTGGGCCGCGTCTCACCCTCCGAGAAGTGTAGCGGGTGGCCATGCAGCAGCACCGGGCCGGCTACGTCGTGGTCGTGCTCGACGACGTACCCAAGCTCCTTGGTCTGCGGGTGGTCGACGACGTCGCTGATCCGGTTGAGTGGGCCGTTCGGGAACCCGTGGTCGTCGAAGATCGCCTGCCACTCCGCGGTGGTTCGCTCCCGGAGAATTGGGTGCATCACGTCGGCGATCTCGTCGTAGTGCTCGAGCCGGGAGGCAAGGGTGTCGTACTCGAGCAGCTCCTCGGTCTCGAGGACCTCCGTGACGAACGTCTCCCAGCCCTCGTCACCGCCCGTCGCGAGGAAGGCGACGTGCCCGTCGGCGGTCTCGGCGACTTCGTAGGGAACCCGGCCCTGGTGGCGCCGGCCGAACGGGGTCGGGTCCTCGCCGGTCATCCCGTACTCGGTGAGATACTCCTCCAGGAAGGAGACGATCGTCCCGAAGAGGTCCGTCGACACCCGTTGGCCGGGGCCGCCGGTCTCCCGGTCGTAGAGGGCGGCCAGGATGCCGATCGTCGCATAGAGGCCGGCACCGATGTCGCCGAGCGCCTGCCCGAGCTTGACCGGTTCGCCGTCCTCGGGCCCGGTGACGCTCATGATCCCGCCCTCGGCCTGGAGCACGAGGTCGACGCCCTTCGCGGCGGCCTTCGGTCCACGCTCGCCGTAGCCTTTGATGCTGGCGTAGACGAGGTCGGGATTGCCCGTCGCGAGGTCCTCGTAGCCGAGGCCCAGCCGCTCCATCGTCCCCGGACTGAAGTTCTCGACGACCACGTCGGCGTCTGCGACCAGGTCCTCCGCGAGCTGCCGGCCCTCCTCGGTCTTGAGGTCGATGGCGACGCTCGCCTTGTGCCGGTTCCGGGCGAGGTGGTCGGCGCTGACGCCGTTCCGCTTCGGCTCGCTGCCCCGCTCCATGGCGCCAGTCCCGGGCCGCTCGACTTTGATGACCTCCGCCCCCAGCAAGCCGAGGAGCTGGGTGCACCAAGGGCCGGCGCGAACCTGGCTGAAGTCGACGACCGTCACGTCGTCTAGCATGCCCGCCCGTTCCGGGAAGCGGCACATCAATCTACCCGTCGGTGGGGATCGATCGAACAGCGAAATGGTGTGAGAACGCCCGAAGCGGTCCGCCGGTCGGGGGTGGTGGTGTGACCTAGGCGAGCGTCACATCGCGCCGCCCATGCCGCCCATGCCACCCATGCCGCCCATCCCGCCCATGCCGCCACCGGGGGCACCGCCCTCGCCCTCCTCGCCCTCGGTCGAGAGGTCGCCGGCGGAGATGATGTCGTCGATCTTCAGGACCAGGTTGGCGGCCTCGGTGGCCGAGGCGAGTGCCTGGGACTTCGCGTGGGCCGGCTCGATCACGCCGCTGTCGAAGGTGTTCACGACCTCGCCGGTGAAGACGTCGAGCCCGGCCTGGGCGTCGCCGCCTTCGTGGGCTGACCGGAGGTCGACCAGCGTGTCGATCGGGTCGAGCCCGGCGTTCTCCGCGAGCACGCGCGGCACGAGCTCGAGCGCGTCGGCGAACGCCTCGACGGCGAGCTGCTCGCGCCCGGAGATGGAGTCGGCGTAGTCACGGACCCGCGAGGCCAGCTCGACCTCCGCGGCACCGCCGCCGGCCAGCACGCGGCCGTGGGCGACCGTCTGCGTGACGACCTCGAGGGCGTCGGAGACCCCCCGCTCGAGCTCGTCGACGACGTGATCCGTCGAGCCACGGAGGAGCAGGGTCACGCCGTGGGACTCCTCGGTGTCAGAGGTGACGTAGAACAGCTCGTCGTCCTCGTCCCGGGTGACCGTCCCGTGGCCGAGGTCGTCGGCGTCGATGTCGTCGAGGTCGGAGACGATGGCGCAGTCGAGGACGTTCTTCAGGAACGTGATGTCGCTCTTCTTCGTGCGCCGGACGGCGAGGATGCCCTCCTTGGCGAGGTAGTGCTGGGCGAGGTCGTCGATGCCCTTCTGGCAGAAGACGACGTTCGCGCCGGAGGCCTTGATCTGCTCGACCTTCTGTTTGAGCTGCTCCTCCTCCTGATCGAGGAACTGCTGGAGCTGGTTCGGGTCGTCGACGCTGATCTGCGTGTCGACGTCCGCCTCCTCGACCTCGATGGGGGAGTTCGTGAGGAGGATCGACGCGTCCTCGACCTCGGAGGGCATGTCGTCGTGGGTCGGGTCCTTGTCGATGACGGCACCGGTGAGGAGCTCGGAGTCGCCCACCGAGCGCCCGGTCTGGGTCTCGATGTCGACGACCTCGAGGTCGACGATGTTGCCGCCGTCGTCGGCCTCGACGGTGACGCGCTTGACCGCCTCGACGACGAGCTGAGCGATGACGTCCTTGTTGGCCTCCGCGCCCTTGCCCGTGATGGAGGTCTCGGCGACGTTCTGGAGGACGTCGTCGTCGTCCACGTCGACGCGCTCGGCGATCTCCTGGACCTCCTCCCGGGCCTTCTCCGAGGCGAGGTTGAAGCCGCGGATGATGGCCGTCGGGTGGATGTCCTGCTCTAGGAGGTCCTGGGCGTTCTTCAGGAGTTCGCCAGTGATCGAGACGGCTGTCGTGGTGCCGTCGCCGGCTTCGTCCTCCTGGGTCTCGGCGACCTCGATGACCATCTCGGCCGTCGGGTTGTCGATGTCCATCTCCTGGAGGATCGTCACGCCGTCGTTGGTGATGGTGACGTCTCCGATCGAGGAGACGAGCATCTTGTCCATGCCTTTCGGACCGAGTGTCGAACGGACCGCGTCGGCGACCGCCCGGGCGGCACTGATGTTGTGCTCCTGGGCGTCGCGGTCTTTCACGCGCTGGGCGTCATCGCCCATGATGATCATCGGCTGACCGCCGCGCATCTGCTGGCTCATAGTCAGCAGGTGGTTGATTGCGATTCTATATAAATCTTCGGAAGCCGTCCGGCCACAGTCTGTCGGTTTTCCTGGCGGTCGGCGCTGGGGGAATCGGTGGCCGTCGCAGGGATGCAGGCATCACCAGTACGGCCGCCCACGCGACTGCCGCCGATCAGTCGACGGTCCCTCCCCCCAGAGCGACCCGCCGTTCGTTCCTGGCGCCGACGGGCCGCCGCCGTCACTCTCGTTCGGTGGCCGCGAAGTAAGCCACTAGGTACTGGTGGAGGATCATCAGCGGGGACATGACGACCATGAGAAGGAAGCCCGGCGGGAAGACGCCGAGTGACACCGTCACGATCGCCACGAGCGCCGGGAGTTGCCCGTACAGTGCCACCACCACGCGGGGGTGCCGCCGATTCGAGTCGGCCCACGCCCCCAACGGTTGCAGGTAGAACAACCACGCGAACATCACGGACCCAAGCAGGGCGAACCAGACGACGCGATCGATCGACATGACGGCAACGTACCCGATCAATCCGGTCCAGAACAGGCCGCCGAACAGTCGGAGGCCGTCCACTGGCCAGCCCGCATCGTCTTCATGGGTCGGCCGCCGCATCAGGAGGAGACTGATCAGCAGGAGGGCGGGCCACCCGACGGCGAACAACAGTTCTACCGGGAGTCCACGGGCCAGGTCTCGGAAGCTCCCGATGGAGGCTTCGAGCTCTAGTTTCCAAAGGAGTGCCAGGCCGCCAGCCGCAACGGCCACCCAGACCGACCGAGCCGGGGACTCCTCGTCGCCGGTCGCGACCGACCCGGTCGATTCCAGCCGGGCGACCGCACTCGGGAGGTACTGAATCGTGTGGTACCAGTACCAGGTTGCGATCCCCGCCGACACCGGGAGCGCGAACTCCTCGCCCGTTTCGGCAACCGCCCTGAGGAAAGGCCGCCCGACGCCGACCAGTCGACCGGTCCCGGCAGCCCACCCCGCCAGCGCATCGACCGTCACTCCCCAGCCAACGATGGCGACCCCGGGATCGAAGAGGCCGCTATCGAGGTACACTAGGAGGCCACTGATCGGGACCAGTATGCCAACGACACAGGCCGTGGTGCCCGCGGCCCCGGTTGCCCCCTGCGTGGCACTCGTGAGGTGGTCGTATAGCGTGTCTTCGATCTCGAGCGCGGTGCTCGAAAGCCATCGCGTGAATCTGCTCTCCCGGGCGTCCCCCACGTCCCAGAGGATCCCAAGCAGGACGAGGAGTTCCAATACCGGGAACACCGCGTTCAGCGCCCCGCCCAGCCAGCCGAGCAGGACGAGGGGCGTCACGTACCCAGCGGCGGTGCCACCGGCGGCGAGAAGCCGGCCGATCACTCTCGCCCATCGCGGCCACCGGTTCGTGAGTTCGAACTCGGCCTTGCTGTCTGCGCGGGCGTCCGACGAGAACACGTCGATCATATCGTAGGCTTCGCCAGCCGGATCCCCCAACGGCTCCGCCTGGGTCACCGAGAGATACGCTGCGATTAGGGCGCAGCTCAGGACCGTCGTCAGCAGGAGGTAGTCCCCGATCGCGATGGCCGTCGCGACGATCGATGCCCAGACGGCCGACCCGAGGAACACGACGGGGAGGGCGAATGCCCCGGCCACGACCGCGAGGATCGCCCTGAACGATCGTTCGCTGCGGACCCGTTGCTTGATCGGCGGAGGATACACCGTCGGCATGAAGAAGTAGAACACGGCGACGAGAAACACGAGCTGTGTCGCCGACAGGACGAGTGAATCCCTGACCCCAAGATTGATCGCTGACGAGGCGAGCACCGCGCCCAGGCGGCTGTCGAAGGCCACCAGCATCGACTCCGGGAGCAGCCGAACGACCGTTTCGATGGTGCCCGTCCCCACGACGGTCAGCCCGACGGGCCCGAGCCGTTCCGGGAGTCGGGACTGCAGCACAGGGAAACCGATTGGAGTTTCTCCCTTAAACTTTCCCAGCGGGCCCTGGCGATCGGCAGTGCAATCTGGGGACACCCGGCCAACGAATCCCTCCTAGCGTCCTGGTGTCGCGTGTTGCCCGCCGGCCGGCGATCAGTCTACGAAACCTCGTTGATTTCGACGGGAGTGGTCCCTATATCGCGGCGGGCCTAGAGCGCCAGGACTGGGATTTGAACCCAGAATCCCGTATGGGAACACGCTTTCCAGGCGTGCGCCTTGCCGTTCGGCCATCCTGGCCCGTCCCAGACTACCCGACCGCGCCGGTTAAGCGCTTTCGTTCTCCCGCAATCTCGCAGCGAGCGTGGCACTTGCGCCCGCCGCCCCGACCGTGACCAGCACGGCCACGCCGAACTTCGTCACGAGGCTCGCTCGGAAGCCCGTGGCCAACTCGTAGCCCGTGAGGATCACGAGAAACGAGAGCCCGCCGACGAGTCCCCAGACGACCGCGTCCAGGCTCAGTTCCACGGGGCGATCGGCGGTCGACGGTTCACCACCCTCACTTCTTGGCCGCGACGGCCTCGATCTCGACGGCCGCGCCCTTCGGGAGCGCGTCGACCCCGATCGCGCTCCGGGCCGGCGGGTTGTCCTGGAAGTACTCGCTGTAGGCCTCGTTCATCGCGCTGTAGTCGTCGATGTCGGCGAGGAACACCGTGACCTTGAGCACGTCCTGGAGGGCCAGACCTTCCTCCTCCAAGATGTTCTTGACGTTCTCCAGCGCCTGGCGCGTCTGGACCCCGACCGACTCCTCGCCGAGGAACTCGCCGTCGGCCGTGAGCGCGATCTGGCCGGCCGTGAACACGAGGTCGCCATCGGTCGTCGCCTGGCTGTAGGACGCCGCGGGCGGCGCGGCAGCAGGGCTGTTAATGACCCGTTTCATGCGCGGAAGTCACACACCGCGACAATAAAGGTACTCGCCGGATCCGTAGCCGGTACCCGCTTCCATACGTCTCAGGCCTGCACCTCGACCTCGTAGCCGGCCGCCTCGAGCCTCGAGAGCAACGCCTCTACGTGGTCTGGTCCCCGCGTCTCGATCTCCACTTCGATCTCCGCGTCGTCCATCGCCACGTCCCGGGAGGTGCGGTCGTGGGAGACGGCGTAGATGTTCGCCCGGGCTTCTGAGATGAGCTCAGCCAGCTCCACGAGCGCGCCCGGTCGGTCGGGCAGCACCGTGCGGATCTTCAGGTAGCGGCCGGTCTCGACCAGCCCGCGGAGCAGCACCGTCGTCAGCGTGTTCACGTCGATGTTTCCGCCCGAGAGTACCGGCACGACGACCTCGTCGGGCTCGACGTCGATCGCGCCGCCGAGCAGCGCGGCGAGGCCGACCGCCCCGGCGCCCTCAACGAGCGTCTTCGCCCGCTCCAGCGCGTACGTGACCGCGACGGCGACTTGGGAGTCCGAGACGGTCACGACGTCGTCGACGCGCTCCTGGATGATCTCGAAGGGCCGCTCCCCGCCGCGTCTGGCCGCGATCCCGTCCGCGATGGTGTCGACCGCGTCGAGCGTGACCAGTTCGCCGGCGGCCAGCGATTCGACGTACTTCGGCGCGCCCGCCGCCTCGACGCCGACCACCCGCGCGTCGGGCTTCCGGGCCGTCACGGCGGTGGCGATTCCGCCGATGAGGCCACCACCGCCGACCGGCACGACGACGGTGTCGACTTCGGGCAGGTCCTCGACGATCTCGAGGCCGATCGTGCCCTGGCCGGCCATCACCGCGTCGTCGTTGAACGCGTGGACGTAGGTCCGCCCCTCTTCGGCCTCGATCTCGCGGGCTCGCTCGGCGGCCGCGTCGTAGTCGGCGCCGTGGAGGACCACCGTCCCGCCGTAGCCCTCCGTGGCCTCGACCTTCGAGACCGGGGCGTACTCGGGCATGACGATCGTGGCATCGACGCCCGTTCTGGTCGCGGCCAACGCGACGCCCTGGGCGTGGTTTCCCGCGCTCGCCGTGACCACGCCAGCCGCCCTGGCGTCCTCGGAGAGGGTGGCGATCCGGTTCGTCGCGCCGCGGATCTTGAACGCGCCAGTCCGCTGGAACGTCTCGGACTTGAGGTGAACCTCGGCGCCAACGAGGTCCGAGAAGACGTGGGAGTGAGACACCGGCGTGCGTCGGGCCACTCCCTCGACGCGCTCCCGGGCGGCGAGCACGTCGTCGAGTTCGATCATGCGTCGGCTTCGGTCGGCCCCGGGCTAACGCTGTCGGTCCCGACGGACGACGACGTCGGCCGCGTCGACGTAGTCGCGCACCCGGTCGGCCAACGCGGCGTCGCCGGGCCACTCGACGTCGACGCCGAGGCGGTCGGGGTCGCCGACGTAGACGGCAACGGCGTCGCTCTGGCCGGGAGCGACCGGCACCTCGACCCGGACGTAGAGCCCACGGCCGACCCCTTCGTAGGCGTCGAGCCGGTCGACCTCAGGCGTCCGGAGCAGGCGTCCATCGACCCGGCCACCGGGTCCAAGCGTCGGATACTCGCCGTCGACGCGGTGGAGGCCATCGAGGACGGCCTCGCCCGCGAAGGACCAGTCCTCGAGCACCTCGGCGACGGTCGTCTCGTCGGTCAGCGTCCCATAGACGAAGACGATCACGGTCTGCGATACCGGCGGGGGCCACTTGGCCAACGCGCTTCGTCGGCCCCGCGACGGTCACACGATACGGCTGGCCCTGTGACGGCGACGTCGTCTCAGGTGTCCCGAAGCTCCGGGACGAACGGTTCCTCGGGATCCACGCGCCGGTCAGAGAGCCCCTGCTCGGAGGAGAAGCGCGTGAGAGCCTCGAGCTCGGCGCGATTGGCCTCGATGCCGTAGGGCCAGAAGTCCTCGCCGAACGTCTCCCGGGTCTCCTCGACGTACTCGAGCAGCCATGGGAGCGAGACCGCGTGCGTCCCCGGGTTGTAGAGCCGCTCCAGCACCAGGTCCTTCGCGCGGACCATCGCGTCGTAGAGGGCGGTGGCGACCGCCGGCGCCTCGGCGTAGAGGTCCTCGTGCAGCACGACCGTGTGCATGATCGGGAAGACGTCCCGGCGCTCGTAGTAGTCCTTCTCGACCGCCTTGAAGTCCGGGAACAGTCGACTGACGCCATCGCCGAGCACCGCCGGCGGCTTGTAGGTGAACAGCGCGTCCAGGTCGCCCCGGTCGAGCATGTCGTGGAGGTCGTCGTCGGCGACGGTGACGTCGACCCCTTCGGGGAGGTCGAGCGGTATCTTCTCTTCCCGTGCCGTGACCCAGGTGACCTCCTCGGGACGGACGTCGTAGTCGTCCTGGAGGATGCCCCGGATGGTCGTGGCCATGGTCATCTGGTACTCGGTGAAGATCCCGACGGTCGCTCCCCGGAGGTCCTCGGGTTCCTCGATGCCGGCGTCGTCGTTGACGAAGATCATGCCGTGCCGGAAGTACCGCGACGGGAACACGGGGATGCCAACGTACGGACAGTCCCCCCGCGCCGTCCAGAGGACGAGCGTCGAGAGGCTCATCTCCGTGAGCTCGAACCGCTCGTCGGCATCGACGCCGGTCACTCGCTGGAAGAGCCGACCGGGGCGGTCGTGATCGATGGTGAGGTCGACCCCGTCGACGGTCACCTCGCCCGTCTCGAGCGGGAGAATCCGATCGTATCGGCCGATCGTGAGGGTCAGGTCGCGCGACATACACCGGGCCATTCCCGCCACCGAAATAACTGCGCCGAAGAGCCGGTGCCCCCCGACCGGCTCCCGCCTCAGCGCTCGTCGATCTGGACGAACTCGGCGTCGGTCGGGCCGACGTAGCGCGCCCGGGGTCGGATGAGGCGGTTGTCCGCCTGATACTCCAGAATGTGACCGACCCAGCCGCCCACGCGGCTCATCGCGAAGATGGGCGTGTACATGTCGATCGGGATGCCGAGCTGGTAGTAGACGGAGCCGGAGTAGAAGTCGACGTTCGGGGCGATGCCGTGCTGGCCCAGGTTCTTCTCGTTGGCGAGGTAGTCCTCGATCGCGGTCGTGTACACGTACCACTTCCGCTCGCCGGATCCCTCAGAGAGCTCCTTCGCCCGGGCCTGGAGGATCTCGGCCCGCGGATCCTTCACGTCGTAGACGCGGTGGCCCCAGCCGGGGACCCGCCAGTCCTCGCGCTCCTCCATCGCGGTCGTCACCCACTCGACCGGGTCCTCACCGCTCTCGTCGATCTCGACGAGCATCTCCATGACGTCCTGGTTCGCCCCGCCGTGGAGCGGTCCGGACAGCGCCGAGATGCCCCCGACGACGGCGCTGTACATGTCCGCGAGCGTGCTGCAGATCACCATCGACGTGAACGTCGAGGCGTTCAGGCCGTGGTCGGCGTGGAGGATGAGGGCCTGGTCGAAGGCCTCTTCCGCGACTGCGTCGGGCTCGGTCCCGGTCAGCATGTAGAGGAAGTTCGCCGCGTGGCCGAGGTCCTCCCGGGGCTCGACCGGCTCCTCGCCGTTCCGCAGCCGGTCGTAGGCGGCGAGCAGGGTGGGCATCCGGGCCGTGAGCCGGCGGCCCTTCCGGAGGGCGGCGTCGAGATCCGTCGGCTCGGAGCCGTCCTCGTCGTCGTAGGCCGAGAGCATGGAGGTGGCCGTTCGGAGCGCCCCCATCGGCTCCTCGTCGGCCGCCGCGAGGGATCGCACGGCCTCGATGGCGTCCCCGGAGACCGCCCGCTCGGTCGACATCTCGGATTCGAACCGGTCCAACTCGGACCGGCCCGGGAGTTCGCCGTGCCAGAGCAGATAGAGGACCTCCTCGTAGGAGGCCTCCCGGGCCAGGTCCTCGATCGAGTAGCCGCGATAGACGAGCCGACCGGCCTCGCCGTCGATGAAGCTGAGCGCGGACTCGGCGACGAGGACCCCCTCCAATCCCTTCCGTAGCTCGTCGCTCATGGCGCGAGGTTCGAAACCGCCGAGGAAAAGCATTACCGTTTCGGCGGACGCCGAAATCGCTGCAGGCGCCGGCGAACGTGGCGCTCCGTTGCGGGCTGCTCCGCTCGGGCAAGGCTTTTGCTCGACCCGGGAAACGTTCGGGCGATGGCGGGCGAGGACGTGGCCTACGAGCCGACGAACGTGAAAGCGGTGCTCTCGGAGATGAAGGACACCGCCGAGCTCCTGATCGATCTCGCCTACTCGTCGGTCCTGCACGGGAGCGAAGACCTCGCTGCGGAGGTCGTCGCCCTCGAAGAGCGGATGGACGTCCTCCAGCTCCGCGCCCGCATGAGCCTCCTGCTGGCGGCCCGAAACCCCGAGGACGCCGAGGCCCTTGCGCCGGTCCTCGGGGTCGTCGGCGCCGCCGAGAAGATCAGCGACGCGACGGGGGACATCGCCAAGATCGTCTTAGAGGAGATCGGCCTCCCGGCGGCCCTGCGCGGGGCCCTGCCCGAAGCGGTCGAGACCGTCGCCCGGGCCGAGGTGGCGGCCGACTCTCCGTACCTCGAGGGCACGCTCGGCGACCTGAACGTCGAGACCGAGACCGGCGTCCGCGTGATCGCGATCCGGCGCGCGGGTGACTGGCTGCTCGCGCCCGACCGCGACACCCGACTCCAGCGGGGCGACATCGTCCTCCTCCGCGGGCCCGAGGCGGGGCTCGTCGAAGTCTACGACGCGATCGCCGGCGAGCCCTACGTCCTCCCCGACACCGAGGAGCCGGCGATCGAGGACCTAGAGCGAGCCGTCGACTCCATCGTCCACATGAAGGACATGAGCGAGCTGGCCGTCGACCTCGCCTACGGCGCGGTCCTCTTCGACTCCGAGGCGGTCGCCGAGGAGGTCCTCGAGCTCGAAGCCGAGGTGGACGCGCTGCAGTCCCGCTTCGAGGCGTGGACCCTCCGTGCGGCCGGCCGGGTCGAGGACCCGATCGCCCTGCGCGGGCTGGTCCACCTCGCCAGTGCGACGGAAGTGATCAGCGACGCGGCCTTGGAGATATCGGAGGGCGTCCTCCGGGGGCTGGCGGCCCACCCGGTCGTCGCGGAGGCCGTCCAGGAGTCCGACGAGGTCATCGTCCGCGTCTCCGTCGAGCCCGGCAGCCGACTCGTCGGCACGACGCTGGGTGAGCGCAGCCTCGCCACCGAGACCGGGATGCGGGTCATCGCCATCCGACGCGCGGGCGAGGCGGGCGAGTGGGTCGTGTCCCCGACCTCCCAGACTGCGGTCGACGCGGGCGACGTCCTCATCGCGAAGGGAACGCGGGCTGGGGCGGAGCGGCTCGAAGCGGCCGCGGCGGCCCCCGACTAACCGACTCACGCCTCGTCATCGCTCGGCTCGGCCGTCCGCGCCAGCCGGAGGGCCGACCGGACCGTCAGGGCGGCCGTGACGAGCAGGCCGACGGTCACCGCGAGCACGAACGCGAGCAGCACGAAGAGCGCCGGCGATCCCCGAGCGTCGGGGTTCGGCCCCGCCAGCTCGAAGACGCGGAAGGCGTAGGCGACCACCGCGAGGGCGGCGCCGGAGCCAAAGCCCAGGGCGGCGTTCCGGCGGACGTCGAGGGCGGCCACCAGCTCCCGGGTCGCGTCGCGGTCGGGCACGGCCGACGGGACGGTCCGGGGCGGCAAAGCGGGTTCGGTCCAGTCCGGGCGAACTGCCGCGGTCGCTGGCACGACGGCCCCGTCGCGCGGTCCCCGGCGCCGGCATCCCGACAGACACAATACGGTGGCCCCGTCGTGTACGGCCGATGACGAGCCTCGGGACGGCGCGCGCCGAGCCCGGCGAGATCGCGACCGGCCGCCTCCAAGTCGGCGAGTCTCGGGACGGCTCACCGGTACGGCTCCCGGTCTGTGTGGTCGAGGGCGCCGAGGACGGCAAGACCCTCTACGTCCAGGCCGCCAGCGACGGCGACGAGCTCAACGGCGTGGGCGTCCTCCAGCGGGCCATTCCCCAGCTCGACCCCGCCGAGGTGGCGGGCACGATCCTCATCGTCGGCGTCGTCAATTACCAGGCCTTCCAGCAGGCCGTCCACCGCAATCCGCTCGATGACACGAAGCTCAACCGCGTCTACCCGGGCGACCCCGAGGGCACCACCAGCGAGCGGTTGGCCCACGCGACCTTCGAGGTTGCCACCCGGGCCGACCTCGCCTTGGACCTCCACCAGGGGTCGACGAGCCGGATGATCGACGAGGTGCGGATCCGGGTCGGCAGCCGCCACCGGCTCCACGACGCGTGCCTGGAGCTGGCGAAGGTGTTCGGCTGCGGGTACGTGCTCGACCAGAAGGGCCCCGACGGACAGCTCGCCCGGGCGGCCCCCGACGAGGGGATCCCGACCGTCGACCCCGAGCTCGGTGGGTCCGTCGGCTACGACGAGGGGAGCATCCAGACGGGGGTGCGTGGCCTGCTGAACGTCCTCGGCCACTACGGGTTCCTGGATCGCGAGGTCGAGCCGGCGCCGCAGGTCCGCGCCCGTGGCTTCGAGCGGATCGACGCCCCGGCCGGCGGGCTGGTGCGCTTCCACACGGACCTCGGTGACCGCGTCGCCCGGGGCGATCCGCTCTTCGAGGTCACGGACGTCTTCGGCACGACGAAGGAGACCGTCTCGGCAGACACCGGCGGCGTCCTCTGGCGGACTCGGCGGCTGCCCCAGGTGGCTTCAGGCGAGTACGTCTGCTCCGTCGGGACCGACGTCGACGAGTACTGAGCACGGACAAGCGAGCCTTTCACTCTCCCCGGCGCTTTTCCGGACGGGGGCACAGTCCCCGGTGATGCATCGGCGCCGCTACCTCGGGCTGACGACCGGGGCCCTGGCCGGGCTCGCCGGCTGTGGGGGCGCCCCGCGGGAAGCCGACGACCCGACAGCCTCCCCCACGCCGACCCGAGACGAGCCCGAGCTCGGGGTCGGCGTCGAGACCGACCGCTACCTCGTCCGAACCTACGCCCAGCGCCCCATCGACCGTGCCATCGACCCCGACCAGGTCGTCCCCATCGCGGACGTCTCCGAGCCGCTCCGGGATGCCCTCCGGACCGCGGTGGCAGACGAGTACCGGGCGGCGTCCGTGTCGGAGGCGTTCCTGGCGGCCATCGACGGGTTCAGGAGGCACAGTCACAGCCCACCGTTCCGCCTCTACGTCAGCGTGGACGGGACGCCCTACGCCTTCGACCCGACCGTCCCCGTGTTCACCGCGCACCTCGAGATGGGCGTCGAGGATCCGGACCCGGATCGGACGATCGGCCCGGACGACCTCGGCGGGCTGTCCGAGCCGGTCGCCGCCTTCGTGCGGACGATCGGGGCCTTCACCGTCGAGGTCGCGCAGACGACGTACCGCCGATCGGTCGTCCCCGACGAGGTGCTCGACTTCCTCGATGCGCACGACTACGTCCGCGACCCGGACGGTGTCGGCCGCATCGTCACCGACCGGGTGGACCCGGGCCCACCGTACTCCATCACGGCCAGCGAACTGACGGCCGAGGAGCTCTGGGGCCACCCGGTCCTCGCGGCGAGCTCGTTCCCGCCGCCGCTCCGGCGGTTCCTCGAGGCTGCCGTCGCTTCGGACCGGCGGGCGCCCGTTACCCGGCCCGACCGGACCGAATATCGGACCAATACGCTCCCCGCGTCCTACGGGGACCACCTCGGCCCCGAACACGGCCCGACGTTCGGGCCGTACGTCGACCTCGGCGGCACGCTCTACGCCGTCCGAGCCACCGAGATCCGACGGGACGCGATGCCGATCGCGGTGTCGGCTGCCGTCGCCGGCCCGCGCTCGTTCACGGTGACCGTCGAGCCATCTTCGGCCGGCGCCAAGCCGGCAGTCGACGGCCCCATCGAGCTCCAGAGCCCCGGTGCGCTGCCGAGTGTGCTCTGGGTGAAGGCCGGGTCGGAGCGCCACCTCCTCGACAGCGACGCCTACGGCAGCACCTGGTGGAGCGACGGTAGTCGGGGGGAACGTATCGAGGAGACAGCCGAGGCATCGGTCGCGCCCGAGGGAGACCGCTCGGCCACCTACCGGATTCCGGCGGCCGTCCCCGGGGGGACCTACGCCGCCTGGGGGCAGCTACAGGTCAGTTGGACGCCGAGAGACGAGGAGCGACCGACCCCACCGCTACCGTTCCCGTTCCAGGTGGCTCTACAGGTCCCGCCTGTCTCGACCGAATAAGAGGGAGTCGTGGGTGGTTCTACGCGGCCTTTTCCATGCCCGCATCAGCCTCGGCGGGCTCCTCTCCCGGTTGCTCCGCCGTGCTGATGCCGAGCACGCTGTAGATGAGGCAGGTCCGGCCGATCCCCGTCGCCAGCAGGATCAGGCCGATGACGGCGGCCACGACACCCGCTAAGGCCTGGCCGATGCCGATCCAGGCGAGCGGGAGGACCCCAGCGTACCCAGCGACGCCGACGAGCACGAGGAGCGCGCCGAGGGCGATGCGCACGGTCCGGTCCATCGATCCGACGTTCTGTTTCATGATTGTCACCGATCCATCTACGCTTTGTATGGCCATAACCCGGCTGTATGACTTCCACGGACCGGAAATCGGCGCCCGGAGAACACGCTTAACCGGCTCCTGCTCCGACCGCTCGCCGTGGAGCTCTCGCTGCTGGACCTCGCCCCGCTGCCTCCCGGTGGAACGGCGACCGACGCCTTCGAACGCACCGTCGAACGGGCCCGCCACGCCCAGGCGCACGGTTACGAGCGCTTCTGGGTCGCGGAGCACCACGACTTCCCCGACCGGATCGCGAGCGTCGCCCCAGAGGCGCTCATTCCCCACGTCGCGGCGAAGACGGGTGACATCCGCGTCGGCTCCGGGACCGTCCTCCTGAACCACTACAGCCCCTACAAGGTCGCGGAGACGTTCTCCGTGCTCGACGCACTCGCGCCCGGGCGGATCGACCTCGGGGTTGGGCGGGCCACCGGAACGCCGGTCCGGGACCACGCCCTCCGGGTCGACCGTGACCGCCGGAACCTCGGCGACGACCACCGGGCGAAGATCGCCGAGGTCGCCAACCACCTCTACGACGGCTTCGAAGACGACCACCCCTTCGCCGGCCTCGACCTGCCACGATCGGGCGAATCCACGCCCGAGATCTGGGTACATGGTTCCAGCGCATCGAGCGCCGAGATCGCCGGCCAGCTCGGCCTCCGGTACTGCTTCGCCGCCTTCATCCGGCCCCAGTGGGCCGCCGACGCGCTCGAGACCTACCGAGAAGCCTTCCAGCCGTCCCCAGACGGTGCCGGTCCAGACGATCCACGGGCGCTGGTCGCGGCGAACGTGACCTGTGCGCCGACCGACGAAGAGGCGGCCCGGCTGCGCGCGGTGCCCGAGGCGACCCACCAGCGGCTCCGCCGCGGCGAGCTCGACCGGGGCCAGTTTCAGTCGGTCGACGCGGCCATCGAGGAGCTCGGCGGCCTCCCCGACCCGACGTCGGCGCCCGCGGAGCCATCGAACTGGCCCCGGGCGATCTCGGGCAGCCAGGAGACCATCAGCGAGCTCCTCGAGGCGATGACCGACGACCTCGGTGCCGACGGGGTCGTGGTTTAGAACCAGTTCCTGGATCTCGACGACGAGCTGCGCTCCCACGCGCTCATCGCCGGGGCAGTCGACAGTTGAGTGGCACGAGGGCTATGGCTCCATCGGCCCGTCGCAGTGACGACACCACTCGCTGTCGGCGGAGAGTCGGGTCCCAGACGACGGACAACTCACCTGCCGCTCCCGCTGCTCTCCCCCGCGTCCGTACAGCTCGCGGCTCCGCGCGAAGGACAGGGCGAGGAGCCCAAACCCGAGCACTAGAATCGCGAGCAACGAGAGGACTCGCCGCGGACCTCGGTGAGTGCGACGTCGACCACCAGGGATACCCTGATCAGCTCCCGGCGGCCGGAGGGGTCTCCCGACCGCCGGAGCGGGCCAGCCAGGCGCCCACCATTCCGCCGAGCGTCCCGACCACCGCCGAGATGCCGAAGCAGAGGGCGCCGAACCCGACGAGCATGAGGCCGGTCAGCACGGTACCGGCGGCGGTGAACCACGCTGGCCCGGAGAGCGCCGAGGCGGCTCCCAGAATGTCGGCGAGTACCCACAGGACGGGCAGGCCCCCGACGAGGCCGGCCCGGCGACCGACGCCCGCGCTCGTGCCCATCCGCCGCTCCGAGAGGTAGGCGGCGATGAGCCCGCCGAGCAGCACTGCGGCGAACGACAGCTCGGAGCCGGTCTGCCAGTAGCTCGCCACCGTGACCGGCATCGAGAGCACGCCGCCGAGGAGGGCGTATCTCCACGTGTCGAGGGACTCGTTCTGGAGGGGACCACGGGAGGGCATGGCCGTCGGCAGAGGCGGCGGCGGCAAAAACGTGGTGGTGGCTCCCCCGCCGACGGCCGTTCAGCCGGTCCCGTCCGTCGTTGACGCCAGCCCGTAGCCCGCCTCCACGAGCTCGCCGAGCCGCTCGACGAACCGGGCGGCTGCCGCCCCGTCGATCACGTCGTGGTCGACCGTCACCGTGAGGCTGAGGAACTCCCGCGGTTCGATCTCGCCATCGACGAACGCCGGCTTCGTGCCGATGCCCCCCACCGTGAGCTGGAGGGCATAGTTCGTGGGGCTGATCGCCCAGCCGCCCCCCGAGCCGAACATCCCCACCGACGTGACGGCGACGGTGCCGGCGAGGCGCGTCCACCGCCCCGGAAACAACTGTGGGAGCCGCCAGACTTGCCGACGGAGGACGCCGGGTAGCCACATTGCGAGCCTCGCCCAGCGCGACTGTCGGCCCTCCTCCGGGTTCCGCTGGGCCGCCCGGATCTCGTCGTGGATCGACCGGATGGATCGCTCGTTGACGGCCCGGAGGACGTGGGGCACCCCAATCTGGCGGCCATCGACCGTCGTCTCGACGAGGACGTTCACGTCGACGTCCTCGAAGCGGTGGAGCCGGCCCCGCCAGTCGCGGTACGCCTGGACGTCTGGATGCTCGTCGATGGCCGCGCCGAGACAGTGGACCAGGAACCCGGTGAAGGAGAGCCGCTCGCCCGTCTCGGCCTCGTGGTCGTCGATCAGCGCCCGAGGCTCGGTCACGTCGAGCTCGAGGAGTCCGTGGACGTCGCTCCGACCGGCCGCCACTCGCATGTAGTCGACCGTCCCGAGGCGCTGCCGCGGGAACGGTTCGATCGAACGCCCGCCCATGCCGTCCGAACGGGCGCCGAGGGTTTACGGCTTCGCTCGGGTCCGTGCGGCCAGGGCGGCGGACACCGGTCGCTGTGGGACGATCAGGTGGTGGCTCGGGAGAACCGGATCATCACGAGGGGCTCAGTGGGGGTAACCTCTCGTCATCGCCACCGTTGGCGGGTAGCACGCATCGGCACAAAAGCGTCACGTCGCGACCGGGGGCCGTTCCCTCAGCCGCGGAGCGCGTCAACCGGTCGGTCGTTCGCGGCCTTCCAGGCCGGGTAGAGGCCCGAGAGCAGGCTCGCGCCCACCGCGAAGCCGAAGCCGACCACGAGGTACCGGAGGCCCGCCCAGGCGAAGACGAGCGTCGGGTCGCCGGTGACCAGGTCGAAGAGCACCAGCCCGACGGCCAGCGAGAGCAGCGCGCCCAAGGCGCCACCGATCACGCCGAGGAAGGCTGCCTCGGTCAGGATCATCCGCAGCACCTCGCCGCGGCGGATGCCCACGGCCCGCAGGACGCCGATCTCCCCACGGCGCTCGATGGTGCTCATCAGCATGACGTTCAGGATGGCTACGCTCGCGACGATCAGCGAGATGGAGCCGATGCCGAGCAGTGCCAGGTTGAGCGTGTTCAGGAACGAGTTGATGTTCTCCTGGGCACCCGCGAAGCTGAACACGTTGAGGATCTCCTCCTCGTCGCGGCCGGCCCGGTTGAAGTGGGCCTCGATGTCCTCCGCGATCCGGCTCGACTGTTCGCCGTCCGCGGCGATCACCGTCACCGTGTCGTAGTGGTCCTGGTCGGCGAGCGCCGAGACGGGCAGCACGAGCTCGTTCCCACCGCCGGGCGGGCCGAAGCCCCCCTCCGACTCGATGAACCCGCGGATCCGGTAGAGGCGGCCGTCGTACTCCACCGGGTCGCCCCGCTCGAGGCCGAGCTGGCGCGCCGTGCCGTTGCTGATGAGCGCGCCGGTCTCCAGCCGGTCCGGCGCGTCGCCCGAGGAGACCTCGTACAGTGCGCTGGCCTGAGTGACGCCCGTGACGCTGACGAACGCTTCCCCGGAGCGAGTCGAGATCGTCGTCCGGTTCGTCTTCTGTGGGACGACGACCGCGTCCGTCACGAGGCTGCGAATCTCGTCGACCTGCTCCTCGGTGACGCCGTCGTACTCGCTGTCCGGTCCCGCCGAGACCGTGACCTCGTTCGCGAGGCTCCCCAGGTCGCTGGTGGCCTGGTACTGCAGGGCCGCGCCGGCCATCCCGAGGGAGGCGATGGCGATCACGCCGATGACGATCCCCAGGGCCGCCAGCGCGGTCCGGACCCGGTTCCGGCCGAGGTTCCGCCAGGCCATCAGGACGCTCGGGTACCGCCACAACAGGTCCGTGGGGCCCACTACTTGATCCTCCCGTCCACGAGCTCCACCGTTCGGTCCGCGTACTCGGTGAGCAGCTCGTCGTGCGTCACGGCCACGATGGCGACGTCCTCGTCCTCCTTCAGCCGCGTCAGTTCGTCCAGGATCGTCCGGCCGGTCTCCTGATCGAGGTTCCCGGTCGGCTCGTCGGCCAGGACGATGGACGGTTGATTGATCAGCGCCCGCGCGATGGCCACGCGCTGCTGCTGGCCGCCCGAGAGCCGGTCCGGCGTGTGATCGAGCCGGTCCCCGAGACCCATCCGTTCGAGGAGGTCCACCGCCCGGTCGCGTCGATCGACCGAGGTGTCCCACATCGACGGGAGTTCGACGTTCTCGGTCGCCGTGAGCATCGGGAGCAGGTGGAAGGCCTGGAAGACGAAGCCGATCCCCGACCGGCGCTCCTCGGTCAGCTCGTCCTCGGTGAAGTGCGTCACGTCACGGCCGTCGATCCGAACCGTCCCCTCGCTCGGCGTGTCGAGCAGCCCGATCATGTTGAGCATCGTGCTCTTGCCGGACCCCGAGGGGCCGATCACGGTGACCAGCTCGCCGCGGTCGGCGTGGAAGTCGACGCCCTTGAGCGCCTCGATGACCTCCTCGCCGCTCTGGTACCGCTTCACGACGTCATCGAGCTCGACGACGCTCATCGCCGTTTCCAGGCGTAGTAGCCACCTCCGAGGACGAGGAGGACGACCACGACGACCGCCAGCCCCCCGAGGCCGCCGACGACGGCCAGCGGGTCACCGCCGCCGGGCCGTCCGTCCGACCCGCCATCCTGTCCGCCAGTCGAGCCGCCCGTGCCGCCCTCGATCGGCAGCTCGACGACGGTGCTGCGTCGTTCGTCGTCGACCGTCCACTCGATGCGCACGGGTACCGACTCGACCGACGCGTCGGCGCGGGCGGTCAGCTCGAAGGTGCCGAACTCGCTCCCCTCGACGGTGCCGACGAAGTACTCCTTCGCGGGCTGGATCGGCGTGATCCCGTCGCCGCCCTCGACGCTCAACAGGACGGCTTCGGCGTCGGTCGTCCCGACGTTGGCCGCCTCACCCTGGATACTGACCCGCCCGGCGACCACCGAGGTCTCCACCCCCGTCAACTGGATCCGTCCCTCGGTCGTGGCCGAGGCCGGGTCGACCGTGACCGCCGTCGAGTCGGTCGCCGTCCGGGTCACGTCACCCGCGACGGTGTAGGTGAGCGAGGCCGAGAGCTCGCCGGTGCCGGCGGCCGGGAACGTGAGGTCGAAGGCGTACTCCCGATCCGACGTCGCCGGGATCGACCCGCTGACGCGCTTCGGGCTGTTCACCCGCCCGGTGTCGCTCTCGAGCGTCAATCGGACGTTCGAGATGGCCTCGTCGCCGCCGTTGGCGACGCTGACGTTGACGCTCGACTCCTCGTCGGCGATGAAGTCGTCCGCCTGGATCGCGATCTGGACGTCGTCGGAGCGCCCGACCGAGAGGTAGACGGGGTAGGTGATCCGCTGGGTGCCCTCGCTGTCCCGGGCGACGACGTTGACGCGGAGCTCCTTCTCGCCCGCGCGGTCGAAGCTGACCGAGAGGGGGACCGTCAGCGATCCACCGACGGCGACCGAGCCGACGTCCTCGATGCGGGCCAGCTCGACGCCACCGACTTCGCGGACGTAGATGTCGGTGACCTCGATGGACTCGTCGCTGCTCTCGAGGTTCGAGATGGTCGTCTCTAGCGTCACCCGCTCGCCGGGGGCCGGTTCGGAGGGGGTGACGTTGACCGTGGTGATCGCGACGTCCTCTCGGGCGCTGGCCGTGCCGGCGATGGCGACGCTCCCGACGAGGGCGGCGACCAGGACGAGTGCGAGGGCCGTCGAGACCGAGTCGCGGTTCATCCGGTGCCCCCCGGGGGGAGCCGTCGCGGGGCCGGCGGCATCCCGGCGGTTGGAGAGGCGGGTCGTCCGTTCGCGTCAGCGGAGGGGGTGGGCGGCGTCTCCATCGGCAACTCAACAACGGTGCATACGGGGCCGGGTGTTAAATCACGTGCCATCCGATCGAATCGCCCCGGGTGCGTCGATGCCTGGCGATCAGTCGTGTCGGTCCCGCCAGGCCGCCAGCCGCCGGTGCTCCGCCGCCACGGTGGCGATCTCCGCCGCGTCCAGCACGCCGCGTTCAGTGACGAGCCCGGACAGCAGGTCGGCCGGCGTCACGTCGAAGGTCGGGTTCACCGCCTCGACGCGGGCAGGGCCGTCGTAGACGGCCTTGGCTGGCCCGTCCTCGAGGTGGACGGCGTCGTCGACCTGCACCTTGTCCGCGGCGGCGACGGCGTAGCACGGCAGGCCCTCGCGGTCGGCGGCCAGCGCGGCCGCCCGGGTCCCCGTCTTGTTCACGATTCGGCCGTCCGGCAGCACGGCGTCGGCGCCGACCAGGACCACATCGACGGCACGCGTCGAGAGCACGTGTGCCACGGCGGCGTCCGTACAGAGCGTCACGTCGCAGCCCGCCTCGGCCAGCCGCTCGGCGACCCCGACGCCCTCCCGCGCCGGGCGGGACTCGGCGACGTACACGGCGCCAGCGCCCTGGCAGAGGGCGTCGAGGACGGTCCCTGACCGGGACAGCGTCAGCGCCGACCCTCCCTCGAGGCGCTCGGCCGCCCGACGGGCTGCCTCGGCGTCCGCCGTATAGGCCCGGTCGATGCCCTCCTCAGCCGCGTTCTCGACGGCGGCAGCCGAGTCCGCCCCGTGCATCGCCCGGTTGACCCGGTTGGTCAGCGCCGCCATGCTCGACCGGGCGTCGAGCAGGTCCTCCGCGGTCTCGACCACGGCGTCCAGGCCGGCCTCCTCGGTGGCGGCCACGCCGGCCGCGTCCCGGAGCACCTCGAGCGCCCGGATCGAGAGTTCCGCCGAGCCGTGGTCCCTGTCCTCGGCGATGGATTGGGCCGATGGGGCGACCGACGCGTAAGAGCGCCAGAGGGCCGGGACGGTCTCCCGACGGCGGATGGCCGTCGGGCTCCTCCAGTCGGCCGCGGCCGACTCCTCGTTGAGCGTGACGTCGCGGCGCGCGGCGTCGAAGAGAAACGGATGGACCCGCCAGCGCCGACCGAGGTCGTCGTCGACCACCGGGAAGGCGTCACCCGCCCGGACCAGCTCCACCTCGTCCGCCCGGAGGCCGGTCTCCTCCTCGATCTCCGCGCGGGCCGTCCCCACCGGATCGCCGTCCTCGACATAGCCGGTCACCGTCCCCCAGCGGCCGGGGTACGTCTCGGCGTCGTCGGCCCGCAGGCAGAGCAGGACCGCGCCGCGGTTGCGGAGGAAGCACGTGACCACGTGGGCGGCGTCCATGGCGCAACGCTGGCCAGCGGCGGGCTTGAAGCCTCGGCCGGTCAGAACTGTCTGCCGCTCCAAACGAAACGAGGGGGGCCGACCGCCAGCCGGCGGGGCGTCCGACCGCATCCGCGCGGTTTTTCCCGGGGGCGGCCGAGGGAGGGGCATGCGCGTCACCCCCGTCACCGGGCTCCCCGAGGTCGAGCCCGGTGACGACCTCGCTGGCCTCATCGCCGACGCCGTGGCCCCCGGCGACGGCGACGTCCTCTGCGTGGCGAGCACGGTCGTCTCGAAAGCGGCGGGCCGGACCGCGTCGCTGTCTGACTACACGCCGGGGCCGCGCGCCCGGGAGATCGCGGCGCGACTCTCCGAGATCGCCGGTCGGGAGAAGGATCCGCGCTTCGCCCAGGCGGTGCTCGAGGAGAGTACCGACCTCTTGATTGAAGCGCCATTTCTCCTCACGGAGACCCGCTTCGGCCACGTCAACGTCAACGCGGGCATCGACCGCTCGAACGTCGGCGAGGACGCCGACCTCCTCCTCCTCCCTCGGAACCCGATCGCCAGCGCGGCGGCGATCAGGGAGGCCCTCCCCGGCAACGTCTCGGTGATCGTGACCGACACGTGCGGCCGGCCGTTCCGGCTGGGTCAGCGCGCGGTCGCGATCGGGTGGGCGGGCCTCCCGGCCAGCCGGGATTGGCGGGGCGAGACCGACCGAGACGGCCACGAGCTCGAAGTCACGGTCGAGAGCGTGGTCGACGAACTCGCTGGCGCGGCCAACCTCGTCATGGGCGAGGGCGACGACGGGACCCCGGCCGCGCTGGTCACTGACTGGTCGTTCGGGAACCACGCGGGGAGCGACGACTTGTTCCGGCCCGTCGAGACCGACTACGTCCGACAGGCGCTCCGCGGCTGGACGTACGAGGGCTGATTCAGGCGCCCGGGCGATGCACCTGCCCGGTCCCCTCCGGAACGAGCAGGTCGACGGCGGCGCCGAGGGCGAGGTAGCCGAGCACGGCCACCGAGCCGACCGTCAGGAGGCCGCCGAGCGCGAGCAGGACCGCCGAGATCGGGTCCGTGCCCGCGATGCCGGCAAAGAGCGACCCGAGCTCGCCCAGTTGTGCGAGGGGTGAGGCCATGGGCCCGCTCCGGGCCGTGCCCACTTGGACCTGCCCCTTCTTCGGCCGGCCGCCGGTCGAGGGGCAACGCCACGTTTACGACGGGGCCGGTCGATCACTGCACCGTGAGTGGGAACCGGTCCCTCGACGAGTTCGGCGCGCCCGAGGACGTCGAGGAGCCCACGGCCACCGAAGATGCGGTTACGGAGGCCGATTCGGTCGAGCCGGAACCGGCGACCGAGGAAAGTTCCGAGGCGGCGACGGCCTCGGCGGCCGACGAGAAGGCCCCCGATCCCCCGGACTCGACGTACGTCTGGCGGCCGGAGGGCGGCCCCTGCGCCAGTTGCGGCGAGCGGGCGGCGGAGCGGTGGCGCGACGGCGAGGCGCTCGTCTGTGGCGCCTGCAAGGAGTGGTAGCCACCAGTTGGTCACATACCGCCTCCTGTCACAGGGCGGCCGGGTCGCTCAACCACCGCCGCCCGGGGAGTGGCCGGCTTCGTAGCGCCCGAGTTCTCGCTCGAGGGCAGTCCGCTCGGTGACGTCGCTGACGACGAGGGCGTACCCGCCCGTGTCGGGGTCGCGGCGCACCGCGCTCGCCGTCTCCATCGGGACCCACGAGCCGTCGGCGTGGCGCACCCGGTAGCGCACCGACTCGACTACGTCGTCGGACTCGTCGGTGGTCGCCTGGAGGGCTGCCTCGACGCGGTCGCGGTCCTCGGGGTGGACGTACTCGAGCACGCCGTCACCGACCACCGCCGCGTTGTCGTAGCCGAGGACGTGCTGCACGGAGGGGGTGACGTACAGTACGGCCCCGCGGTCGTCGACAACGACGACCACGTCTCGGATGCCTTGGATGCAGGTTTCGAGGTCTACCATGTGGTTTTTTTCACCCTCTGTCCGCGGGTATCGATACCCTACTACGCGGACCCCCCGGTTTTACGGTTTCGGTCGGGTGGATGCGGGATCGAGGGCGGCGCTCAAGTGCCTCCGCCGGCTACGGGCGCCAATGGCGGTCATCGGCGTCGACGACACCGACTCCCGCGAGCGGGGGATGTGCACCACCTACCTCGCCGTGCGGCTCGCGAGCCGATTCCGCGAGGAGGCTCCGGTCTCCCGACCGCGGCTCGTGCGGCTCGACCCGGCGGTGCCACACAAGACCCGCGGGAACGCGGCGCTCTCGTTGGTCGTCGACCTCCCGGTGGATCGGGCCGTTGCGCTCGCGGAGCCCATCGTCGCCGATGCCGCAGAGACCGACGACCCCGATACCCACCCCGGCCTGGTCGTGGCCCCCGGCGGACCGGCGGACATCCCGGACGCGGTGTCCGCCTTCGCCCGACGAGCGACGGCCGAGCGCCTCTCCCTGTCCGCGGCCGAGTCGCGCATCGAGACCGCGGGGTACCGGTCGGTCGGGTGGAAGACGGGCCGCGGCCGGATCGGCGCGCTGGCGGCCGTCGGCGCCTGGGCCTCGCCCGGCGAGGAGACCTACGAGCTCATCGCCTACCGGGAGCCCGGCCGGTGGGGCACGCCGCGCTCCGTCGACGTCGACTCCGTGTTCGCGGCCGCCGAGTCGGCCTACCCGGCTGCCTGGGACACGGTCGACCGGGTCGAGGGCGCGGCGGTCTGCGTGCCGAACACCCCCGGGCCGGTGCTGTACGGCATCCGTGGCGATGACCCGGGGGCGGTGCGGTCGGTCGCGAGCCGCATCGACGCCGAGACGGTCCACGCGGCCGCGCTGTTCCTGACCAACCAGGGCACAGACGCCCACCTCCGGGCGGGCGAGATCGGCGCGCTGGCCGACCGTCGAGCCTATCGGGTGGACGGCGTCGTCGCCGGCGAGCCGGACACGCGCCGCGGCGGCCACGTCTTCGTCCCTCTGGCGGCGCCAGCGGAGGGGGCCGCCGTCACCGACGGTGGACCGAGCGTCGAGTGCGCCGCCTTCGAGCCGACCAAGCGCTTCCGCGACCGCGTGCGGGCGCTCCGCCCTGGCGACCGCGTCACCGCCTGCGGAGAGGTCACCGACGGGACCCTCAAGCTCGAGAAGTTCGCCGTGCGCGACCTCGTCGGGACCGAGCGCGTGACGCCGACCTGCCCCGACTGTGACCGGCGGATGGAGAGCGCGGGGGCTGGTCAGGGGTACCGCTGCCGGCGCTGTGGGACGAGTGCGAGCGGCAAGGTCGACCGGCCGGTGACGCGCGACCTGGAGATTGGGTGGTACGAGGTCCCGCCGGTCGCGCGGCGCCACATCGCCAAGCCCCTGGTCCGCGGCGGCTTCGACGCGTCCGTCCACCCCGAGCACTGAGTCAGACGAGCGTCCGGAGGACCTCGACCAGGCGCGAGAGCACCGACTCGCCGATCGCCGGCAGCTCCGGTGGCAGGGACCGCCACGCGGCCTCGCCGGTGGAGGCTGCCTCGGTCGCCGTCGGCGGGGGCGCCTCGGTGGTCGGCGAGCTGGTGTCCTCCTCGGGCGGTGTCGGCTCCAGTGTGGGCTCGGTGGTGGCTGGCGTGTCGGTCGGGGTCGGCCGCGGCGTCGTGGTCGCCGTGCGCGGCGTTGGGGTCGGCTCCGGGGTCGGGGTGGTCGGTCCCGGCGTCTCGAGGTCGCCACCCACCGCCAGATCCGCGGTGAGGAACGCGGCCTCGAGGGGCTCCCCCGATTCGTCGACCGCATCGGAGCGATCCTCGTCGAGCCGGAGGTCCCCTACCGACCCCGCCAGGTCGCCCGCGAGCGTGATCGTCGCCAACACGGCCGGCCCGGAGATCGGCTCGTCCGCGGAGCCAGCGATCGTGAGCTCGCCATCGGCTGTCGCTGCCTCGACAGGCATCGCCCCACCGTCGACCGCCACGGCGTCGACCGCGCCGTCCGGGAGCTCGACGACCACGTCGAAGCCCGAGAGCCGCTCGGTGTGGGCCACCAGATCGACGGTGATCACGCCGGCCTCAGCCGTCGCGTCCTCGAGTCGCACGACCGCCGGGATCCACGGATCGACGTCTACGGCACCGCGCACGACGGCACCGTCGCCCGAGGGGTTCGACGCCGTCTCCGGCCCGGACCGGGCACCCCAGGCGTTCCGCTCGGCGTCGAGGGTGCCGGTGGCGTCGCTCCGGACGCCGACCGCGTTGGCCGTGAAGCTGTTCCGATGGACCTCGAGGCTGGCCGCGTCGACGCCGTCCTGGACCGCGAGGGCCACGTCGTTCCCGTCGAGGTCGTTCCTGACGATCGAGACCGCGGTGTAGTCGCCCTCGGTGAGGTGGATGCCACGCTCGGCGTCCCCGACCGTACTCCGGGCGATGCGCAGGTCGGCGATCGTGCCGCGGAGCTGGATGCCGGTCCCGGTCACGTCGGTGTCGAGCACCCGTACGTCGCGGAGGGAGCCGTTCGCCATCGACCCGAGCTCGAGGCCGCCCTCTATGGCGAGTCCCTCGAGCCGGACGCCGATCAGGTCGGCTCCTTCGATAGCCACCCCCTCCTCCACGGTCAGCGACGAGAGGGTAACGGACGAGCCATCCCCGGAGACGCGCACGCCGCCCTCGACGGTCATCGACCGGACCGTGACGTTCGTGGCGTTCGCAATCGTCAGCACCGCACCGGTCGAGTCGGCGCCGACGACCGTCCGCCCGGTGCCGAACCCGACGATCGTCAGGTTGTCGACGTCGACGCTGACGGACTCGTTGTACTCGCCGGGCCGGACGACGATGGTGTGGCCCGGTCTGGCGGCCTCGAGGGCCGCTTCGAGGGTGTCGTAGTGGGACTTCCCGTCGTTGTCGACGATGACCTCTGGACGCACCCGTGGGGCCGACGGCCGCCGCCGCGGCCCGCGGTCCGGCCCGGGCTTGACCACCTTCGCCTCCCGGGTGTCGTTGCGGTCGGTCGCGTTCCGCGGCTCGTCGGCCGGCGTCGTCGGCTGCGGCGTCGCGGTACCGTTCGACGGCGTGGTGGGGGAGGGTGTCGCCGTCGGTTGGTTCCCGGCGGCCGCCGCCCCCGGGGCGGTGAGGGCGACAGTGGCGGCGAACGCGACGAGGACGGCCACGGCGAGCGCGGGGAGCTCTCGCCCGGCGGACATCTACGGTACGCCGTGGGAACCCCGCTCCCCTTAAGAATGGCTGATTCAGGTCGCGGCGCGGCCGGTCTGGCGGGCCGATGGGTGAAATGCTCGCTGAACCGTGGCGTGACTATTTTTACGCCCCCCCGGAACGACCCCCATGACCCTCCGTTTCGGTCGCGCCATTGCCGGTGGAATCCGTCGGGCCCTCACCCCCGCCGGGGTCGCCCTGATGCTGCTGACGGCCTGCTACACGGCGGTGTTCGTCGGCGCCGTGAACTCGTTCGTCGTCGCCGCCCTGCCGCCGTCCGTTCGCGACCAGGCGGGCGTCGGCCTCACCTTCCCACTCTCCCAGACTGCCGCCGGTAGCCTCGCGGTCGCCAGCCTGGTCTTTGGGATGGTGGTCGTCCTCGCCGCCGCGCGGGCGTTCACGGACGACGGCGGGCGTGGCTTCGGCGACTACTTCACCCGGCGCATGGGCCGGGCGCTCGTCTCCGCCATCGGGGCCAACCTCGTGGTCTCGGTCGCCGTGATGGGTGGCTTCATTCTCCTGATCGTCCCCGGGCTGTACCTCGCCGTGAGCTTCACGTTCGTGGTCTTCGTCATCGCCGTCGAAGACGCGCGGGCGATCCCTGCCTTGCGGCGCAGTTGGTCGCTGGCCAACGGCAACCGGTGGCGACTGCTCGCGATCGTCCTCGTCATCGGCGTCGTCACCGGACTCGTGGGGTCGGTCGGCTCGCTCGTCTCGCTCGTGGACCCGACCGCCGGACAGGTCGTGAGCTTAGTCGTGACCGCCCCCTTCTCGGTCCTCGGCTACGGTGTCCTCGCCGACGCGTTCGAGCAGGTCCGGGACGGCTGACCGGGCCGTCCATGGCGGCACCGGCCGGCATGCTGGGACGTGCCGGTCTCTGGGCGCCCGCCCCCCTCAGCGCCAGGACCGGACGTCGACGATGTGGTCGGTTCTGACGTACTCCTCCTCCCCCTCGGTGTAGAACACGTAGATGCCGTCGCTCGGCTCCGCGACGTTCACGTCCTCGCTCGTGTCGATCGCCAGTACATCGGACCAGTGGTCGGTCCCGCGCATGCCGAGTGCACAGACCGGGAAGCCCCACTTAGTAAACCCGACGCTGAACCCGACTAAACCGGGCATTAATCCCGGTGAGCCCACTGTCCGACTGCACGAGTGAACCCCTCAATCCTGGGAGTGACACTCCCTAGCACAATCTCTTTATCAGGGGGGACCGTGCGGCTGGCCGATGCGCGACTCGATCGTCGTCCTCCACGTCGACGACGAGCCGGACTTCGTCGACATGGCCGCCACCTTCCTGGAGCGTGAGGACGACCGGCTGGTGGTTGAGACCGCAACCACCGCCGCCGAGGGGTTGGACCGGCTCGGTGACGACGTCGACTGCGTGGTCAGCGACTACGACATGCCGGACCAGGACGGGATCCAGTTCCTCGAGGCCGTCCGGGCGCGACACCGCGAGGTCCCGTTCATCCTCTTCACCGGCAAGGGCGGCGAGGCAGTCGCCAGCGAGGCCATCTCCGCCGGCGTCACGGACTACCTTCAGAAGCAGCCGGGTACGGGCCAGTATCCGGTCCTGGCGAACCGGATCGTGGACGCCGTCGAACACCACCGGGCCGAGACCAACTACCGGGAGATCTTCGAGAGCGTCCCGGACGGCATCGTGGTCCACGACGCGAGCGACGGCTCGTTCGTCGACATGAACACGAAGTACGCCGAGATGTACGGCTACGACCGCGAGGAGTTCCTCGACATCGGCTTCGAGGCGATCCACCCCGACGAACCGCCCTACACCCAGGAGCGGGCGGCCGAACAGGTGGCGCGGGCGATCGAGGAGGGCTCGCACTCCTTCGAGTGGCCAGCCGTCCGGAAATCGGGCGAGCAGTTCTGGACCGAGGTTCACCTCGCCCCGACGCTGCTCAACGGGCAGGACCGGGTCCTCGCGACCGTTCGCGACGTGACCGAGCGGAAGGAGCGCGAGCGCGAACTCGAGCGCGTCAAGGACTTCTTCACCGAGGCCGAGCGGCTCGGGACCCTCGGGGCCTGGGAGTTCAACGATGACGGCGACGTCGTCTGGACGACCGGGACCCGGCGGATCCACGGGGTCGACGACGACTTCGAGCCGACCATGGAGCGGGTGCTGGAGTTCATCCACCCCGACGACCGAGAGACGATTCAGACGGCGATCGAAGACGCTCTCGAAGCGGGGGAACCGTACGAGGTGGAGGTGCGGCTGCAGACGGCGGACGGCGAGGAGCGGTGGGTCCGAGCCCGCGGCAAGCCCGTGGAGGGGCGCCCCGACACCGTGCGGGGGTTCATCCAGGACATCACCGAACAGCGAGCGCGCGAGCGAGAGCTGACCGACGCAAAGTCCCAGATCGAGGCGGCCGTGGAGGCTGGCGCCGTCGGGACCTGGGAGTGGCACATCCCGGAGAACGCGCTCCTGGTCGGCCCGGAGTTCTCTCGGAAGTTTGGCGTCGACCCCGACGCTGCCCGCGAGGGTGTCCCCCTCGAGCGGTTCACCTCGTCGATCCACGAGGCCGACCGGGAGCGGGTCGAGGGCCTGATCCAGGCGGCGGTCGAGTCCTGTGGTGGGTACGAGGCCGAGTACCGCGTCCGTGACGCCGACGGCGACATGCGGTGGGTGGTCGCCCGGGGACGCGTCGAGTGTGACGAGTCGGGTGATCCGATCCGGTTCCCCGGCGCGCTCACTGACGTGACCGAGCGGAAGCGATACGAGCAGCGCCTCGAGCGGCAGAACGAGCGCTTAGAGGAGTTCGCGAGCGTCGTCTCCCACGACCTCCGGAACCCGCTCAACGTCGCCGACGGCCGGCTGGAGATGGCCATGGCCGAGTGCGACAGCGACTACCTCGACGACGTCTCCCGGGCCCACGACCGGATGTGGTCGCTCATCGAGGACCTCCTCACGCTGGCCCGGGAGGGGGACGACGTCGAGGAGGTCGAACGGGTGGACATCGCCGACCTCGTCGAGGCGTGTTGGGCGAACGTCGAGACGGCCGACGGGGACCTTACCGTCGACGAAGCCGCGACGATACTGGCCGATCGCAATCGCCTCACCCAGCTCCTCGAGAACCTGCTGCGGAACGCCGTCGAACACGGCGGGACCGACGTGACGGTCGCGGTCGGCCGGCTCGAGGATGGCTTCTACGTCGAGGACGACGGGCCGGGCATCCCGGCGGAGGCTCGTGATCAGGCGTTCTCGGCGGGGTTCAGCACGAGGGAGGAGGGCACCGGGTTCGGGCTCTCCATCGTCGAGCAGGTCGTCGAGTCCCACGGTTGGGACGTTCGACTGACGGAGTCCGAAACAGGGGGGGCCCGGATCGAAGTCACCGAGGTCGACGTCCCCGACTGAGGCGGCTCAGAAGAACTGGAAGAGGTCGTCCCGACCGGCGTCGTGGAGGTGCTCCCGGACCGCCTCGGTGAGGGCACTGATGTCGCCTCGCTTCGCCGAGATGGGGGCGATGACGTCCTGCCACTGCTGCCACGGCGGCAGGAGGCCGAAGCGGTCGGCGATCGCGTCGAGCGTCTCGTCCCGGTCGTCGACCTTGTCCATCTTGTTCACCGCGATGACCGTCGGGAGCCCGAGGTCCCGGAAGAAGCCGTACATGTCGAGGTCGTAGGGGACGTCGCCGCGGGCCTCGTGGCGGTCGATGACCTCGACGGCCGCCTTGCCGTCGAGGACGAGCACGGCGACCAGGATCTCGTCGGCCTGGGCCTCGACGTAGCGGACCACGTCGGTCTTGATCTGCTCGCGCCGGTCCTCGTCGACCCCCGACATGAACCCGAAGCCGGGTAGGTCCGTGAGCAGGAAGCCCTCGGGAGCCCAGTCGTAGAAGTTCGGCGAGCGGGTGACCCCCGGCTTCCGGCCGGTGTCGAACTGGTGGCCGGTGAGCTCGCGCATCAGCGTCGACTTCCCGACGTTCGACCGCCCGGCGAAGACCACCTCCGCGTCCCGGTCGGGCCGCCCCTCGAACATGGTCCGGCTTCGGGGCCGACCGGTAAGGCCGTGGCGGTGTCGACCGCCCGACCCCCGCCCTATTTGTCCGTCGGCGGCGACCCGCCACCGTGCGCCTCGTCCAGATCACGATCCCCGAGGGCAAGCGCGAGGCCATCCGCCAGGCCCTCGACGACGAGGGCATCGACTACGTCCTCACGACCGAGGACAGTGACCGGGACTACACCGCCGTCATCAGCTTCCCGCTGCCGCCCAACGCCGTCGAACCCGTCCTCGATCGGCTCCGGGAGGCGGGCCTCCCGTCGGACGCCTACACGATCATCATCGACGCCGAGACCGTCATCTCCCGGAAGTTCGACGAGCTCGAGGAGCGCTTCGCCGAGGAGGAAGCGGGGACGGACCGGATCTCGAGGGAGGAGGTGGCCGCTCGCGCCTCCGACCTCTCGCCCTCGCTCTCGACGTTCGTGGCGATGGCGGTCGCGAGCGTGCTCATCGCCACCGCGGGGGTGCTGCTCGACTCGGCGGCCGTCGTCGTGGGCTCGATGGTGATCGCCCCGCTCATCGGGCCGGCCATGGCCACCAGCGTCGGAACCGTGATCCAGGACCGGGAGCTCTTCGCCCGCGGGGTCCGGCTCCAGGTGCTCGGCTTCGTGCTCTCGATCGTCACCGCGGCGGCGTTCGCCTGGCTCCTCAAGACGGGCCACCTGGTGCCGCTCGGCCCCGGCGAGATCATCGCGATCGGCGAGGTGCGCGAGCGGCTCGCCCCCGACTTCCTCTCGCTCGTCGTCGCGCTCGCAGCGGGGTTCGCCGGCGCCTACAGCCTGACCTCGGGGGTCTCCTCCTCGCTCGTCGGCGTCGCCATCGCCATCGCGCTGGTCCCGCCGACGGCCGTCATCGGCATCGGCATCGCGTGGGGCCTCCCCGCGGTCGTCGCGGGTTCGACGGTGCTAGTGCTCGTCAACTTCGCCTCGATCAACCTCGCGGCCCTGGCGGTCCTCTGGTACCAGGGCTACCGGCCGGAGAGCTGGTTCCGGGCGGACGAGGCCCGGACGGCGACGATCAAACGCATCGGGGTCCTCGCGGCGGCCATCGTCCTGCTCTCGCTCTTCTTAGGCGGCGCGACGCTCACGAGCTATCAGGCCTCGGTCGTGGAGAATGAAGTCCGGGCCGACGTCGTCGGCGTCCTCGACCGGCCGGCCTACGCTGAGGTCAGTCTCGTCGAGCTCACCGTCGAGCAGGGGGGCCTCCCCTTCGCTCCCCGGCCCGAGCGCGTGGTCGTCACCGTCGGTCATCCGCCGGGAGAGAGCTATCCACAGCTCGTCGACGCGCTGGCGGCGGCGATCAACGACGGCGACCGGTCGCTCTCGGTGGAGGTCCGCTTCGTCGTGACCGAGGTCAGGACCGCGGCCTGAGCCCCGCGACGGCCCTCGACGCCGTGGATGAGACAAACGCTTGTTTGCCTCTACGGCGCCGTTATCCCCGGCGCCGCCGTATACGGGTGCATGGCACGTAGAGTACTGACCGCGGCGGTGCTGGCGCTGCTCCTCGTGACGGCCGGCTGCCTCGGCACCACCGTCACGGCCCAGACCGACGGCTCGACCAATTCGAGCGACGTACGGACCATCGACGTCTCCGGGCAGGGGACGGTGTCAGCCCCCCCGGACCTGGCCGAGATCCAGGTCGCCGTCGAGGTCCGGGCCGACACGGCCGATGAGGCTCGGGCACAGGCCGCCGAGGACGTGGCGACGATGCGCGACGCCCTCCGCGAGCTCGACATCCCGGACGAGTCGGTTCGGACGGTGTCCTTCCACGTCGGGCCCGAGTACGACTACTCCGGGAACAGCCGCGAGCTGGTCGGCTACCGGGCCTACCACGCCTTCCTCATCGAGACTGATGTCGACCGCGCCGGCGAGGTCATCGACGCGACGGTCGCCAGTGGCGCGACCCGCGTCAACGGTGTCCAGTTCACGCTCACCGAGGACACCCGCCGTGAGCTTCGGAACGAGGCCTTGACCCAGGCGATGTCGAAAGCCCGGGCCGACGCGGAGACGATCGCCTCAGCCGCGGGCGTCTCCGTCGGTACGCTCCAGTCGGCCTCGACGGCAGACGTGAACTACCCCCGGCCCGTCCCCTACGCGGTGGAGGCGGCGGCCGGTGACGGCGCTTCCCGGACCGTGGTGGAGCCGGGGCCGATCGAGGTGACGGCGACGGTGAGCGTCTCCTACGCGGTGCAGTAATCTCGTCGCCGTTCAGGTTTCCCGCGAACGTCGTGACGGCAACTCCGGCTCGAAGTCGATGGCGTCGAAGGCCGCCTCGAGGACATCGTCGATTGAGTCGACGGTCGCCTCCGAGTCGGCGGCGTTGCGTCCCGACATCGCTTCGTCCTCCGTCACGCTGACGTAGAGGTCCGCGTCGACGGCGGTCGAGCGGTCCGCCTTGGTGGCGATGGTCAGGACCGGGACGTCGCCGAACCGGGCCACGACGCGGTCCCGGAGCTCGAGCTGGGCCTCGAGGGGATAGCCACAGGTCTCGCTCGGGTCCACGAAGACGAGCACGCAGTCGGCGAGGTGGGTCAGGGCCGAGACCGCCTGGCGCTCGACGTCGTTCCGCTCGTCCTCCGGTCGGTCGAGGAGGCCGGGGGTGTCGACGAGCTGGTACCGCACGTGCCGGTGCTCGACGTGGCCGACGTGGACCCCCTTCGTGGTGAAGGGGTACTCGGCGATCTCGTTCCTGGCGTTGGTGACCGCGTTGACGAACGAGGACTTCCCGACGTTCGGGTAGCCCGCGATCACGATCGTCGGCTCGTCGGCTCGGATGTCCGGCAGGCCCCGGAGCGCCTCCCGGGCGGCGGCGACGCGGGCGAGGTCGTCGGCGACCTCGTCGACGACGTCGGCCATCCGCGCGAAGGCCTGCTTCCGGATCTTCCGGGCGGCGTCCGGGTCCTTCCCCCGGACCCGGCCCTGGTACTCCCGGCCGAGCTCCTTCGTCTTCCGCGACGCCCAGGACAGCTCCGAGAGGCTCTGCCGGAGCCCGTCGAGGCTGGTCTCGTCGTCGGGGTCGGTGCGAAAGTCGTCCGCCCCGGCGAGCACCGCCGCCGCGAGCTCGCGGTAGAAGGGCTCCAGGGCGTCGATGTCCGGCCACTGCCGCACGACGTTCGCGAGGTTGTCCGAGAGCACGTTCGAGGCCGTCTGCAGCATCGACTCCTGGGCCTCGACCCCCTGCTTGGCCCGGCCGGCGCGGGCCGCCCGCGAGAACGCCTGGTCCACCAGCTCCTCGGCGGTGGGCGTCGTGGGGAGGGCCTCGAACTCCATAGCTGGTCCGTGTATCGCTCGCTCGCGTAAAAGGGGCGCGACGTGGGTCCGGGCGAGGAAGTCGATCAGGCGGCCATGTCCTTCGGTCGGCGGTGGTATCGAGGGTGCGGACATACCGGCCAATCCGCCACGACGACGGAACCGGGCCGACTCCTTCGCCCCGCTGGACCGTTCGAGGGACTCGTTAAACCGATGGAGACCGGTCACGCCTGACCCGAATTTTCGGTGATACTATCAGAAAAAACCATCTCTAATATCGAGACAAAATACTACCAAACAATCAATCATCGTATTTATCCGGGCATATTCTTTTGGATTAATCTGGTCTTAATAAAACGTCCTTCACGCGTTAGTCTAGCTCTCCGATACCGAATGAAGAACAACCAACTTCGGGCTTTGGCGCTAGCGGCGACTATCGCCATCGCCACGCTCGTCGGGCCCGTCGGGTTCACTGGGACCGTCGCGGGGCAGGCCGGCCCGACCACGTGGATCGTCGATGCAGCGGGCAATGGGGACTACACAGCCATACAGGACGCGATCGAGAACGCGTCTGCGGGGGACACGATCGAGGTTCGTGCCGGGAACTATGGCGGTTTCCACGTCGATAAGGCACTGACGGTCCGGGCGAACGGAACGGCCGTCGTTCGGGCGGATCAAGACGGTCAGGTCGTGATATCCGCGAACGGTGCAGAACTGATCGGCCTCCAGTTCGCTGGCGACTACGAACCGTGGGGACCCAACACCTACTCGGGGGGAGGCGATGACTTCACGCCGGTCCCGACGGTGGGGTCGGCCTATGATAACGTCCTCATCTACGTGAACGCGAGTGACGTCCGCGTCGATGGCGTCCGCATCGACATCCAGGGATACGACACGGAGGTGAGCGGCATGGTCCTCCGGGGTGACGACGTGTCGGTCCGGAACAGTACGTTCCTGGTCCCTGGTGGCTTCCACGGTGGGCCGATCATCGACATCACTGCGGACTCCGATGTCGCCATCGAACGGAACACCTTCCAGGAGAACTTTGGTGGGTTCGTCGGCGCCGACCAGACGGTCGTCGTCAGAAACAACACCTTCAACGGTAGCGACCGGTCCTTCGGGTTCACGGGTCCGGGCTTCGGCCCCATACCGGCGAACGCGACCATCGACGTGGGCGACAACGGCATGGCCTACGTTACCCCGGCTGACATCTCGGACGGCACCGGCGAGTGGTGGAGTGCTGGGTGGTTCTACGCCTCCGCGAGTCTCCAGTCGATGGTCGAGAAGCTGCGCGATGGCGGCACCGGCCACGTCGACGCGGGCACCTTCCCGACGACCGGCCTCACCATCGACCGTAACATCACCATCGACGGCGCGGGCCCAGAGCACACCACCATCGCGGGCGGGTCGGACGTCATCCGCCTGCAGTCGACGGGCGTCACCATCCGCGACGTCACGATCACGGGCGGCGACACCGGCATTGACGTCCCGACGAGTACGGACGCCTCCGGGTTCCGGCTGATCAACGCCCACCTCGTCGACAACGGCCGATTCGGGATGTACGTCGCCGGGGATACCATCCACTCAGGTGCGGGCGACAACGGTGCCCTTGACGACGTCCTCCTCAGGGACGTCCGGGTCGAGAACCACACCACGAAGGGGCTCTACATCGAGAAGCTCTCGAACGCCACGTTCGACGGGCTCGTCGTCGACGGCGTCACCGACCCCGACGGGTCCTACAACAACGGGATCGACATCAACCTCAAGGACGGCAACTACACGAACGTCACCATCCGGGACACGGTCGTTCGGGACGTCCGCCGTGGGGACCCGCTGAACGGGGTCGAGTCGCTGTCGGCGGCCATCGCGATCAAGGCCCGCGACGACGGGGACTACTCGTTGGCACCCGCGACCCTCGACGGCGTCGCCCTCGACAACGTCACCGTCCGCGACTCGTTCAACGGGCTACGCTTCGGCGAGCCGGGCGTGACCAACGCCGGGCCGACGGCCGTCTCGCTCTCGAACTCGGCCTTCCTGAACAACACCGGCTACCACCTCCAGCTCGACACCTATGGGCTCCAGTTTGGCGGGGCGGGGTTCCTCGAGACGAACAACGAGTACGACACACAGGTGGTGGTGTACGGCTCGCCGACGCCGAAGCACCCCCCGACCGTCTGGGCTAACCTCGGCGACGCGTTAGCCGCCGCGGAGCCCGGTGACGTCGTCGAGGTGACCGGGGGCACCTACGACGAGATGGTCCGGTTCCCGGCCGACGACCTGGTCCTTCGCGGCCGGGACGGCGCGACGATCCAACCGGCCGACGCGACCATCGCGGCCGCGAGTCGCTCGCGGATCGTCGACACCGACCGGCGGTCGAACGTGACGCTCGATGGCTTCACGATCGTCGGCAACAGCAACGCTTACGCCGACCTCCTCGTCGGCGTGACGGTGTGGGGACCGAACAACACCGTGGGCAACCTCACGGTCCGGAACGTCCTCACGGCGATCCAGACCGCGAGCGCTGGCGCCGAGAACGCGACCATACACGACGTGGCCGCCGAAGACGTGGGCGTCGGAATCAGCGTCCAGTCCAACGACACGGTCGTGACCGACTCGTCGGTCGACACCGCCCACGTCGAGGGCGTGGGCGTGCTCAACGGCCGGTACGGGGTTCGCCTCGAGGGCAACCGCTTCGCGAACGTGGCCGGCCCGGCGGTCAAGATCAGCGACCATCTCCTGACGTCGGCGGGCGCCGTGACCCTCCGCCGGAACGACCTCACCGGTGGGACCGTCGGCGTCGAGAACCTGCCCGGCGTGCCCGTCAACGCGACCCGGAACTACTGGGGCTCGCTCCGCGGGCCGAGCGGCGCCTACGGTGGCCTCGGTGTCGGCGTCTCGTCGAACGTCGACGTCGAACCCTACTACGTCGACCCGACGATGACGACGCTGAACACCGAGTACGTCCGGCCGGCCGACGTGGTCGTCGACGACGACGGGCAGAGCGACGTCGACACCATCACCGCGGGCCTTGCGGTCGCCGCGAGTGGCGACACGATCCTGGTCCGCCCCGGCACGTACGACGAAGACCTGGACGTCGCGAAGAACGTGACGCTCACCGGCTACGGGGCGACCATCGACGGCCGCGTCGACCTCCAGACGGACGGCGTCACGCTCGCGGGCTTCACGATCACGAACTCGACGCCGGAGACCCGCGTCGACGGCATCCGGATCTCGGTGGACGCGGACACCGCCGACGCGATCGTCGTTCGTGACGTCGTCATCGAGGGGCTGCGCAACCAGGGGACCACTGCGACCGTCGAGGGCATCCACGTCTTCGCCGCCACCCCGATCGACGGCGTGCTGATCGAGAACGTCACGATCCGCGATATCGTTCAACCCGAGGCCGGTGCGGATGGCATCAAGGTCCAGGCCGGCGCGACGAACGTGACGATTCGGAACGCGACGATCCGGGACATCCACGGCGCGTGGGCCTACGGCGTGGTGAGCACGCCGTCCTCGGACCTCTCTCTCGGCGTCCCCACGAACGTCCGCGTCGAGGAGAGCACCTTCCAAGACATCACGAGCCTCGGTGGGAACATCGGGGTCGGTGTCGGCGTCGACAGCGTCGATGGCAGCCTCACGGACTCCGGCGTCGCTCCCGGCCACGAAACGGAGGTTCACAACAGCAGCTTCGTCGATCTCGACGCTGGTGTGGTGAACCGGGACACCGGGAACGTCACGGACGCCACCCTGAACTACTGGGGGGCGGCGAACGGCCCGAGTGGGGCCGGCACGGGCGACGGCGTCGCGGTCTCGGCGAACGTCACCTACCTGCCGTTCCTGACGGCCCCCGGCGGCGGGCCACCCGCCATGACGCTCAACCGGTCCACGCTCGCCTTCGGGGACGTCCCGGCGACGCCAGACGGGTCGAGCCCGACGACGATCACCGTCGAGATCACGAGCGCGGGCGACCAGTCGCTGAAGCTCTCGACGTACGACGTCGTCGGCCCCGAGGCCGGCCAGTTCGAGATCGTGGACGGCGACGACCCCGTCACGTTGGCCCCGTTCGAGACGCACACCGTCACCGTCGCGTTCGCCCCGACGGCTCGCGGGGCGGCCTCGGCGAACCTGACCATCACCACCAACGCGCCCGGCCAGGGGACGGTCACGGTGCCGCTCTCGGGGGTCGGCCGGGCGCCACGCGTCGACGTCACGACCACCGAGCCGGTCGAGCTCTCCGCGGCCGTCGGCGACACCGACGCCGCGACGGTCACCGTCGAGAATAACGGGAACGCGCCGCTCACGCTCGGCGCCTCGACGTCGTCTAACTTTTCGGTCACGTCCCCGACCTCGCCGCTTGCCGTCGGGGCCTCGACCGACGTGACCGTCACCTTCGCCCCGTTGGCCAGCGGCATCGTCAGCGGCACCCTGACCCTCACCACGAACGATTCGTTCACGCCGACGCGGGCGGTCCGCCTCCAGGGCCGGGCCCTCGCGCCCGCGGTCGAGACCTCGGTGCCGAGCGGCGACACGATCGACTTCGGGTCGGTCGCGGTGGACTCGACAGTCTCGGTCGACGTCGTCGTGGGCAACAACGGGACGGACGACCTGACGATCAACGGCGTGTCCACGTCCGGCAGCGTGACGGCGACGCCCGAGGACACGACGATCGCCCCGGACGAGTCGGTGGCCGTCAACGTCAGTATCAGTCCGACCGCGATCGGGGCCTTCTCCGAGTCGGTCACCGTCTACACCAACGCCACGACCGACCCGAGCTGGACGCTCAACGCCACCGTCGACGCCAGGGAGCTCGACGTGGCCGGGTCGGTGGCCTTCGGGAACACGCCCGTCGGGTCGACGGACACTGCGGACCTGACGGTCCGAAACACCGGGGGCCTCCCGCTCGTGGTGGACCTCTCGGCGGGAATCGACGACGCACAGTTCGATATCGTGGGCACGGCGGATCGGTTCACGGTCCCGGCCGGTGGGGCCCGCACCGTCGCGCTGTCGTTCACCCCCTCGGCGGCGGGCGCCCAGAGCGGGACCCTGACGCTCGCCTCGAACGACGCCGGCGGGGCCGACGATGTCGACGAGCGGTCCGTCGCGATCGCGCTCACGGGCACCGGGACGACGTCGGTGCTCGCTGTCCAGGGCGCCTCGACCCGCGCCTACGGCCCGATCGCGGCCGGCGCCACCCAGACCCAGTCGATCACCGTCCAGAACACCGGGGGTGCAGCCGTCACCGGATTCGCCCGGAGCATCGGCGGACAGAACGCGAGCGCCTTCACGGCCGGTGCCGTGCCGGCCACCCTCGCGCCGGGGGCCTCGGTCACGGTGCCGGTCACCTACCGGCCCACGGCGGTCGGGGAGCACCGGGCGCGGGTGACCATCTCCGGAACCAGCGGCACCCGGGCGACGGCCGTGCTGACCGGGACGGCGGTCCCGCCGGACATCGCGCTCAACCGCACGCGTCTCGACCTCGGCTTCGTTGCAACCGACGGCGGGACCTCGGCCGCGGCGGTCCGGGTCTCGAACGTCGACACCCACAACACCGCGCTGTCGGTGTCTTCAGCGACCGTGTCGGGCTCCGGCGCGTTCACCGTGACGAGCCGGCCGACGGCGGCCATCCGGAGCGGTGGATCGGCGCCCGTGGTTGTCACCTTCGACCCGACCGCGGACGGCGAGCAGACGGCGACCCTCTCGATCGCCTCGAACGACCCCGACGAGGCGACCCGGACGGTGACGCTGACCGGGAACGGCGCCTCCCCCGAGGCGACGCTCTCAACCGGGACGCTCGCCTTCGGTGACGTCGTCTATGGCCAGACCGAGCGTCGAACGGTGACGCTCACCAACGACGGGGGCATCGCCCTCCGGGTGACCGGGGTCGCGCCCACCGGTGCCGACGCCGGGCAGGTCTCGGTCGTGGGCGGCCGGACGAGCGTCACGCTCGTGCCGGGCGCGAGCGAGACGTACACCGTCGCCGTCACGCCGAGCCAGCAGGGCCCGCTGAGTGCGAGCCTGGCGGTCACCACGAACGCGAACGACCCGTCCGCCGTCATCACGGCGAACCCGATCGAACCCGAGGCGTCGCCCTCCCCGACGGCTGGGAGCACGATCGCCTTCGGGAGCACCGCCCTCGGGAGCGCGAGCCAGGAGACGGTGACGGTCGAGAACACCGGCGAGGCGGTCCTCCGGCTCGGGGCACCGACGGTGTCCGGGTCGGGCGCCGGGGCGTTCTCGGTCGTGAACGCGCCGGAGACCGCCTACGTCGCGCCGGGCGAATCGGTCACGTACTCGTTCACCTTCGCGCCCACCGCGACGGGTACCGCGGCCGCGACCCTCACCTTCGACGACGTGTCCGACCCGGACCGGGCCTCGTTCGCCTACAGCCTCACCGGGACCGGCGTCCAGGCCGACGCCCGGCTCTCGACCCCTTCGGTGCGGTTCGGCCAGGTCGCGGTCGGCTCGAGCGCCTCGCGCTCGCTCGCGGTGACGAACGCGGGCGGCGCGGCCGTCACGGTGACCGACGTGACCGTCACCGGTGAAGACGCGGGCACGTTCACCGTCACCGGCCTCCCGACCGGCACGGTCGTCGGATCCGGCGGGTCCCAGACCTTCACCGTCGAGGCGTCACCGGCGTTCAGGGGGCCCCTATCGGCCACGCTCGAGGTCGAGACCGACGCGGGCAGCGACCCACTCACCGGCGCCCTCGGCGTCACCGGCGTCGGTCCGGACATCGAGCTCTCGACCACCAGCGTCGACTTCGGCGAGACCCGGCTGGGCGATACGGCCGACCGCAGGCTCGTGGTCAACAACACGGGGAACGCGCCCCTCTCGGTGACCGACGTCTCTCTCTCGTCGGGCGAGACCGGCCAGTTCGTCGCGGTGACCGAGTCGCTAGTCGTCCCCCCGAAGGCCAGCGGCGAGATCGAGCTCCAGTTCGCCCCGGGCACGACCGCGGCCGACGTCAGTCTGGCCCACCAGGCGACGGCCCGGACGGCGACCCTGACCGTCGAGAGCAACGACACCGACGTGGCCGAGCAGGCTCTCGACGTCAACCTCCAGGGGACCGGGGTGACGCCCGCGCTCAACGTCTCACAGAAGGGCCTCAAGTACGGGACCGTGCTCGTCGGGTCGACCACGCGGCGGACCGTCACGCTCAGGAACGGCCTCCGGGGCACCGCGCCTGTCGAGATCACTGGCGTCGCGGTCGGGGGGCCGGACGCGAGCGCCTACACCGTCCGGCCGGCGACCGATCCCACCGGCACGGTGCTCCAACCCGGTGAGTCGACGCCGGTGTCCGTAGCCTTCACCCCGCAGTCGACCGGCCCCAAGTTCGCGACGCTGACCGTCCGGACCAACGACACGCGGCAGGACACCGTGGTGGTCTTCCTCTCGAACCGGAACACCATCGTCTCGGTCACGTTCGGCAGCGTCACGATGGACTACACGGACCCCGTCGACGGCCTGCAACCCGAAGTCGACATCTACCGCGGGTTGAACGAGCCCGCCCAGCTCGACGCCTTCCGGATCGCCACCACCCAGGACCCGGACTTCAGCGTCCGACTCGACACGAGCGCGGACGACTTCGGACACGCCGAGAGCTCGGCCGCGTTCGACTCGATCCGCTACGTCGAGGCGACGACGACGAACCTCGATGCGAACGAGTTCCAGAACGCGACGATCACGTTCCGGGTGCGCAAGTCGGCGCTCTCGACGCTCGGCGCCATACGGTCCCAGGCCGCGCTCTACCACTACGACGCGGACGCCGGCCGCTACGAGCGACTCTCGACGCAGTTCGAGCGCGAGACCCGCACCGAGTACGTCTACTCGGCGACGACCACCGCCTTCTCGGAATTCAGCATCGGCGTCGGCCGGCCCGGGCTGTCGCTCTCGAACGAGCGCCTGAGCGCGACGTCGATCCGGACGGGCCAAGCCGTCGACGTCTCCGTCGACGTGGCGAACGACGGGGACGCCGCCGGTGACACGACGGTGACGTTCGAGGTCGACGGCAGCCAGGTGGACACTCAAACCGTGACCGTCGCCGTGGGCGGATCAGAGACCGCGACGTACCGGTTCCGGCCGGCCAGCCCCGGCACCTACGCGCTGTCCGTCAACGGAACGTCGGCGGGGACGGTCGTCGTGCGGGCCGCGACGGCCGCCAGCGGCGGCGATGGGGACGTGGCCCGGGAGCCCACCGGGACGACGGGCTACCCGTCGAGCATCGTCTCGCGGCTGGTCCGGTTCGCGATCGTCGATGCCAGCCCCGAGACGCCCGGGACCACGGTCCGGTTCGACGACCGCTCGAGCCTCCAGGAGATCACCTTCTCCGCCGAGGGCGGCTCCGGCGACGTCGTCGTCACGGAGTTCCGCGAGCTGCCGGCGGACGCGGTGTCCTCGGCACCGGGCGAGCTGGTCCACGCGGTCGACATCACCGTGCCCCCCGCGCTCCGGGACGCCCCGGCGACGCTGACCTTCGCCGTGCCGCGGCCCCGGTTCGGCGACGCCGACCCCGCGGGGGCCACGATCGTCCACCGGGGCGATGGCGGTACCTGGCGTCGGCTCGACACCGAGCTCCTCAGCGCGACCGACGACCTGGTCGTCCTCCGGGCAGAGACGCCCGGCTTCTCGCTCTTCGGCGTCGTCCTCGAGCGGGGGCAAGTGACGCCGGCGCCGACGGAGACCCCGACGCCGACGGACACCGTGACGGAGACGCCGGTCCCGACGGCAACCCCACCCGAGACCGAGGCGGTATTGACGGAAGAGCCGGCCGGCTTCGACACGACGACGGTCCTCGTGCTCGGCGCGATCATCCTCGGGCTCGTGGCCGCGCTGGCGCTCGCGCGCAGGCGAGGACGATGACGTGGCCTCGGTGGCGGCCCTCGTCTCGGGAGGCCGGCCGACGGGAGTAACCATGCCTGGGGACCCGACGCACCGACCCATCATCCTGATCGTCTCCGGAGAGCGGGCTCTCGCCGAGGTCCTCGCGACGTCGCTCCGGACTTCCTACGAAATCCGGCGGGCCTACGACGCCACACAGGCCATCGAGCTCGTCGACATGGATGTGGATGTCGTGCTCCTGGACCGGGCCACATCGGGCCTGGAGTACGACCGCTTCGTGTCCAGTCTCGGCGAGCGTGGGGCCGACCCACGGGTCGCGCTGGTCCTCGGTCCTGAAGCGGATCCGGTGGTGGCGGGCCAGGCCGACGACTACCTGCTCCGGCCTGTTCGGCCGGAGAACGTCGTCGACGCCGTCTCCCGCCTCGCCGAGGTAGCGAAGTACGACCGAGACATCGGCGAGTTCTACGATCTCGCCCGACGCAAGGCGGCGCTAGAGGCCCGGCTGTCATCGGACGAGCTAGCGACCAGCGAGGAGTACGCCGACCTCCTCGTCGAGCTTGAGGGCTATCGGGAGCTCCTCGATGAGGAACTGAGCGAGTTCGATCGGCACCACCAAGATCTTGGCTTCCGAGAGCTCGCCTCGGTGTGAGCGATGAATACATTGCGGATGAAACTGTTTAGAGGTTGCTAACACGATATTATCGGATGGTTAATAGAAAAAACGAGAAGCAACAACAAACTAGTTTATCACTTATATACCACTTCCTAATATACGGTCAAATTGGTGAATAATGGCCGAAATCAGGTTTTAACGCCCTAGTAAGGTCCAGAATCTATCGGCGAATACCACCAATTCTAAACCGGGTGTAGCGGCGCATGAATCATACCAGTTGGTAGATTAGAATATGTGTGCGCCGGCGCCAACCGTCGAATAAATGCCCGCTTACCCAAGCCCCGGGTGCGTGTGTGCCGCTGGCACGACAGACGAATGACGGGGGGCAAGCTTCGGGCGCTGACGCTGACGGTCATCATGGTAACCTCTGTGATGACCGCGGGGGTGACGCTCACGGGGACGGCTGCGGCGAACCACGGGGCGAGTGCAATCACTGTTGACGACGACGGGGGTGCGGATTACTCCTCGATTCAAGCGGCAATCGATCATGCGAGCAGTGGCGACACTATCGAGGTTGACCCTGGAACCTATTCCGAGCAACTCACCATTGGGACGTCGAATCTAAGATTGACAAGCACTGGGAGTAGGGCTAATACGGTTATTTCTGGGGCGGGCGCTACGAACGTAATTAAGATCCAGCCCGACGCGACCAACGTCACAATCGACGGGTTCACGATCCAAGATGGTGAGCGGCGCGGGATTTTCGTCGGGGACTTCAACGATGCGCCAAAGGACACGACTATCCGGGACAATCGGATTCACGCTATCGGCCAGGGAACCGCGGCTGAGGAGACGCACGGGATTCTCGTCGAAACGGGGGCGGACGACAGCGTCGTCGAAGGTAACCTGATCGAGAACATCGAAGACGGTGGGACGGACCGTGCAGTCGGCATCTCGGTCGTGAGCCAGACTTCACCCGGTGTTGATTCCGTCGAGATCCGCGGGAACACGATCCGGGACGTCGTGACGGTCGAGAATAGAACGGACCATGACGAGAAGGCGAGAGGGATCGAACTCGTTGGAAAGGTCACCAACATCCTGATCGAAGACAACGAAGTCTACGACATCGGCGATCCATCCAGCACGAGTAAGCCCCGTGGGATGGCGATCCTCGAACACGACTCGATCGACGGCAATGAGCACGGCCCGTCGAACTTCACCATCCAGGACAACACTATCCACACGATCCACTCCGATGGTGTGTACCCAGCGACTGCGGTGTTCTTTGGTGGATACGAGACCACCTTCGGGAGTGCCCATGCTGTCACTCAGAACTCTATCGAGGGGGATGCGTTCGAAGTCTACACCTTCAACGATGAAGAACTCAACGCGGAGGGGAACTACTGGGGTAGTGCCGATGGGCCGTCCGGAGATGGGCCAGGCTCTGGAACATACATCTACACCGATGTAGCTGGCACGTCAGTCGACTATTCCCCGTGGCTCGACGCCCCAGACGGGACCGCCACATCTCCGGTCGAGAACGTCGACTCTGACACGTACTACTCGTCGATTCAGGCAGCGATCGACAATGCCTCCACGGGCGATACCATCAAGGTGTCCCCCGGGACATACGGCGGCTTCGTCGCCGATAAGCAGGTAACGATAGCCGGAGAAGGACCGGCAAATATCACGGGGCCGGTTAAGGTGTCGGCCGATGGGTCGACACTCCGCGGTCTCGCCTGGGATGGGGTCGGCGCGAGCCCGATTCTCAACATCACAGGTGAGGGGACCACGGTCGATTCAATCCGTATGGTGAACGTCCCTGCGACCTCTCCCCGTAGCTCGTCGATCGTCGTCCGAGGCGACGACACCATCATCAGAGACAACGAGTTCTCCCGCACGGGCGACGAAGGCCATTCGTTCATCGCCCTATTCCAAGGGAAGAACACCGTCGTCTCAACGGCATCACCAGACAACACCTCCATCGTCAACAACAGTCTGGACGGTGGCGACATCGGGGTGTTCCTGGAACCCAGCCAGAGCGTCACGATCAGAAACAACTCGATCACGCCGGCGCCGAGCGACGACGACGCCATCTGGGTGACCGGCCCCGGGTACACGTCAGTCGACCCGACGGCGACGCTCGACATCGAGGACAACGGCGGATTGGTGATGGTGGACAGCCGGCCAGCGGGAGCGAACGTCCACTACATGACGAGCTTCCAGGCCGCCTTCGAGAGTGACCAGGCCGGCCTTCAGGACGGCAGTGTCGTGGACTTCCCGGCCGAGACGTTCACGACGGCCCCGGTCACGGTGGTCAACGACTCGCTGACGATTCGCGGCGCCGGGCAATCGCACACCACACTCGATGCTGGTGGGAGTGACGTCTTCGAGTTGGCGACGAATGATACGGTCATCACTGGCTTCACGGTAGACAATCCGAAAGAAGCCATCGAGGTCGACCGCCCGACCCCGATCGACAATCTGCTCGTCCAGGACGTGACGGTTAGAGATGCGAACATCGCGGTCTACATCCAAGGGAATTCGCCGAACACCGCTGCTGACGACGACAACGGCCACTTCCGTGGCTCGACGTTCACTAACGTCAGTCTGATCGACAGCCAGCGAAAGGGGTTCTACATCGAGAAAGCCAGCGATCTCGTGATCGAATCCTCACTCGTCAGCGGTGTCACCAGCGACACCTACGGGTTCAACAACGGCATCGACATCAACCTCAAGGATGGCGATTATCAGAACATCAGCATCCGAGACACTACTGTCGAGGGTGTCGAGGAAGGCTCCCCGTCCAAGCCATCGTTCTCCGCGGCCGTGGCCATCAAGGCGCGCGGCGAATCCACCCACACGAACTACGGCGCCGAGCCCGCCAGGCTCGACAACGTGAACCTCGAAGGGGTTACGATTCGGGATTCATTCAATGGGCTGCGATTCGGTGAGCCAGGATCACCCTACCCGGAGCCGTCGGGGATCACCGTACAGGATACGGTGTTTAAGAACAACGTCGGGTACCACATTCAGGATCAGCGTATCGGCGGCGACGAGTCGACGACCTCGAACAACAGCTTCGACACCCTGGCCGTCGCCTACGACGGCCAGGTCCCGGAGTTACCCACCACGCTATGGGCGAACATCCAGGACGCGGTGGACAGCGCCGATGACGGCGGCCGCGTCTCCGTCCACCCCGGGACCTACGAGGAGAGCGTGACGATCTCCAACGAGAACATTACGCTCGAGTCCACCGATGGCCCGCAGTCAACGAAGATTGCGGCCGATGCGTATGAGGGTGTTATGATCAAGTCTTCCGGTGTGACGGTTCGCGGGTTCACGGTCACCACGAACCTGGACAGCACCACCACCCACGGACAGTATGGCATCCGGCTGGAACCATCGGTTGCTGTCGAGGACATCCTCATCGAAGAAAACATCGTCGAGGACATCAGTGACGGGTACCGCCCATCCGGCATCTCCCTCGACATGAAGAACACGCCTGACGAGACCGCGACGAACGTCACGGTCAGGAACAACGTCATCCGGAATATCACCGGCATCCCGTCGTCGCATGAAGTGGTGGCAAAAGCCATTAACCCGAACGAGCGGTTCGACGGCCTGGTCATCGAAGACAACACGATCAGGAACATCGGCGGCGAGCACGTCGTCGGGGCGAGCGCCATCGACTTCTCGTCGGATACCGGAGTCGATCCCAATGTAGGGCCGAAAAACTTCACCATCGTCGGGAACGACATCGATGGAATCTCGATCGGTAACGAGGTGCCGACGATCTGGAAGGACGAAATCGCGCTCTACCTACACGACTACGGCGACCTCGGCGACCATCGGGTCGAGAACAACCGCATCAGGGACGGCCAGGTGATATACAACACCGAGACCGTTGTCGACCCAGACACGCTCAATGCGACCCACAACTATTGGGGCGCTCCCAGCGGCCCGAACGGCTCCTACACCGGATTCGGTGTCAGCGTCTCCGAGAACGTCAGCGTTGAGCCGTATTACGTCGACGAGGGTCTGACGACCCTCAACACTGAGTCGACCGGGATGGCTGACATCATCGTCGACGACGACGGCCCGAGCGACTTCGACACGATCTCGGCCGCCGTCGACGCTGCCGACCCCGGCGACACCATCAGCGTCCGGAGCGGGACATACAACGAGAGTGGTATCACCCTCGATCAGCCGGTGTCCATCATCGGCAGCGGCATGGAGCACACCGTCGTCGACGCGAAGAACAGTACATCGAGCGGGAAGCTGCACGTCTTCGTCGTCAGGTCGAACGACACGACCATCCGCGGCCTGACCATGACGGACGGCCACGACGCGATCAGGATCAGCCAGAGTGCCCACGTCGAGAACTTCACCCTCCGTGAGACGAAGGTGAACGATTCGAACATCGGCATGTACGTCGCCGGGAACGCGGAGGACCACGCCAATGGCGAGTTCGATCGAGTTCACTTCCAGGACACTCACTGGATCGACAACGAGCGGAAGGCCATCTACCTCGAGAAGCTCTCGAACGCGACGTTCGAGGGGCTCAACATCGACGGTGTGGCCGGCCCGGACTACGGGTTCGTCAACGCCCTCGATATCAACCTGAAAGGTGGCAACTACACCAACATCACCATCCGGGATTCCACGGTCCGGAACGTCGCGAAGGGTTCCCCCTACGACGGTAACCCGTCGTTCTCGGCCGCGATCGCGATCAAGGGTCGGGACGACTCCTCATACAGTACGAACCCCGGATACCTCCGTGGGCTCACCATCGACAACGTCACGATCGCCGACTCGTTCAACGGACTCCGCTTCGGCGAGCCGGGCAAGGCGATCACCACGCCCGAGAACGTGACGGTCGTCGATTCGACCTTCAGGAACAACACCGGGTTCCACTTCGACGACGTGACTGCCTCCCCGCTCGAGGCGGGGGGTCTGGTCGAGAACAACGAGTTCGCCTCGGGATCGTACGTCGCTTCCAACGCTCGGATTTCCGCCAGCGTGGAGAGTGGCCTAGACGACGCCAGCGGTGGCGACACAGTCGCCGTCATCCCCGACACCTACGACGAGGACCTGGACGTCGGTAACAACCTCACCGTCGTTGGCAACGGCGCGACGATCGAGGGACGGGTTGACCTCCAGACGGACGGAATCACGTTCCGCGGGTTCACGATCACGAACGCGACGGCCGAGTCCCGCGTCGACGGCATCCGCATCTCGGTGGATCAGGATACGGACGAACAGATCGTAGTCGAGAACGTCACGATCGAACGCCTCCGGAACCAGAGCACGACCGAGGCCGTCGAGGGAATCCACATCTACGGGAGCAACCCGGTTGACGGCGTGCTGATCGAGAACGTCACCATCCAGGACGTCGTTCAACCCGCCTCTGGGGCCGATGGGATCAAGGTCCAGGCGGGCGTCTCGAACGTCACCGTTCGGGACTCGACGATCCAGGACATCCGAGGTTCCTGGTCCTACGGTGTCGTCTCGACGCCGTCATCGAACCTCAGCCTAGGACTACCGACCGACGTCCTGGTCCAGAACGTCAAGTTCTCGAACGTCGTGGGGCTCGACTACGACGGCGTCGCCGTCGGCATCGACAGCGCTGACGGCAGCATCACCGACACCGGTGTGGCGCCAGCCGACGAGACCGAGGTCCACAACAGTAGCTTCGTTGACGTCGACTACGGCGTCCTGAACAAGGACACCGGGAACGTGACCGACGCCACGTTCAACTATTGGGGCGCCCCCAGCGGCCCGAGCGGGGCCGGGCCTGGTACCGGCGTCCAAGTCTCGGAGAACGTCACCTTCCAGCCCTTCCTCGGCCAACCAGGGGGTGGGCCGGCGGCCGTCAGCGCCAACCGGTCGAAGATGGCCTTCGGCGGGGTCCCCGCGACGCCCGACCAATCCGAGTCGAAGCGGCTCTCGGTCCGGCTCACGAGCAGCGGCGACGAGCCCCTCCGGCTCGCCGCATTCGAGCTCTCTGGGCCCGATCGGGGCCAGTTCGAATTCGTGGCCGGCGATACGCCGGCAACGCTCTCGCCGCTTGAGACCCAAACCGTCACCATCGCGTACGTGCCGACCAAGCGCGAGACGGCGTCGGCCAACCTGACGGTCGAGACCAACGCAGCCGGCCAGGGGACCGTCACCGTCCAGCTCTCCGGCGAGGGCACCGGACCCGTCCTCGACGTGTCCACGACCGAGCCGGTCGAGTTCGAGGCCGACGTGGGGAATACAACCACCCAGACGGTCTCAATCACCAACGACGGCGATCGGCCGCTGAGCGTCTCCGGGTCCGCCGATGGCACCTTCACCGCCAGTGGCCTGCCGACGACCATCGCGCCCGGGGCGACAGCCAGCGTCTCGGTCGAGTTCGCCCCGAGTGCTGGTGGCATCGAGGCCGGTAGGCTGTCCCTCTCGACGAACGACAGCTTCGCGACGACCCGGGCGGTGAGGCTGAGCGGGACCGGCCGTGCCGCAGGCCTCGACACGTCCGTTCCGGCCGGCGACACGATCGAGTTCGGGACCGTCGCTGTCGACGCGACGCGCTCGATCGACGTCATCGTCACCAACGACGGCACGGCTGACCTCACGATCTCGGGCGTCTCGGTGCCCGGTTCCGCCTATAGCGCGAGCGTGGGAACCGGTACTCTGGCGCCGGGGCAGTCCAGGGCGATCACGGTGACGGCCGCCCCCGACGCGACGGGGAACCCCACCGGAACCCTGACCCTCTCGACGAACCTCGGCGACACGACGTGGTCCTTGAACGGGAGCGCTCAGGCGCGTGAACTCGACGTTACTGGATCGCTCGACTTCGGTGAGACGCCGGTCGGATCGACGGCCACGGCGGACCTCCAGGTCGACAACACTGGCACGCTCCCGCTCCAGGTCGACCTACAGGACGCCATCGACGACTCTCAGTTCAGTCTCGTCGGGGCCCCGAAGCAACTGACCGTTCCAGGCGGTGACTCGCGAACGGTCACCGTGTCGTTCTCGCCGGCGGGCACGGGCGATCAGACCGGAACGCTCACGCTGGAGACCAACGACGCCGGTGGGATCGACGACGTCGACGAGACGTCTGTACCCGTCACCCTCGCCGGGAACGGCACGACCTCCTCGCTTGTCGTGGTGGGTGACTCGACCCTCTCGTTCGACTCGATCGCCGCGGGCGCGACGGAGACCAGTTCGATCACCCTTCGGAACGATGGTGGAGCACAAATCAACAACTTGGGCGCCCAACTCGGCGGGCAGAACGAGACGCTGTTCACCCTGGGCAGCGTCCCGTCGTCTCTCGCTGGAGGATCGACCACGACTATCGACGTCACGTACCAGCCGGATGCCGTCGGCGACCACCGGGCGACGCTCTCGGTCAGCGGTTCGAACGGAGCGTCGACGTCGGCCGTCCTGAACGGGAGCGCCGTCCCGCCGGCCGCCGAGCTCAACCGGACGAGCCTGGATCTCGGCTACGTCGCCGTGGACGGCGGCACCTCCACCGCCGCGGTCGAGATCTCGAATGTCGACACCCACGGGACGGAGCTCACCGCCACGGCGAGCGTCCAGGGCTCGAACGCCTACTCGATCGCGAGTCAGCCAGCATCGCCGATTGCGAGCGGTGGCTCCTCGGTCGTCGTCGTTCGGTACGACCCGACCGCGAAGGGATCCCAGTCTGCGACGCTCGAAATAGCCACGAACGACCCGGACAAGCCCACGCTGAACGTCAGCCTCGGCGGCAACGGGGCAGAACCGGAGGCCTCGCCCTCGCCCTCGCCGCTCGCCTTCGGCGACGTCACGTACGGCGAGACGGTGACCCAGGAGCTGACCGTCACGAACGATGGCGGCGTCACCCTGGAGATCACGGATGCCAGCCCGGCTGGCACCGACGCTGGGCAGGTCTCGATTGTCGCTGGCGACACCTCGACCTCGCTCGTCCCCGGCGAGACGGAGACCTACACCGTCGCCGTGACGCCGAGCCAGCAGACGGCACTGAGCGCGAGCGTCTCCGTCCAGACGAACGCGAACGACCTCGCCGTTCCGGTTACCGCGACGCCGGCGGTGCCCAACGCCTCGCCCTCCCTGTCCGACGGGAGCACCATCGACTTCGACGCCACTCGGACGGGGAGTGCGACCCAGAAGACGCTGACCGTCACGAACGACGGTGATGCGGTACTGACGCTCGGGGAGCCGAGCGTGACCGGCGCGGGCGCCTATTCGGTCGTCAATGCTCCATCGACGGCCTACCTGGCGCCGGGCGAGTCGATCACGTACTCGCTCACCTTCGCCCCGTCCGCGGAAGGCACGGTGCAAGCCACCCTGACTTTCGACGAGGTGTCCGACCCCGACGTCGGTTCACTGCAGTTCACCCTCAATGGGTCCGGCATCGAGGCCGACGCTCGGTTCTCCGACGCGTCGGTGAGCTTCGGACAGGTCGGCGTGGGCACTACCCGAGAGACCACGCACAGTCTCGAGAACGACGGCACCGCGGCCTACCGCGTGACTGGCGTCTCGATCACGGGGAGCGACTCGGCCGCCTTCGAGACCGACCTCGCCACCGGCACAATCGTTCGCCCGGGCGATTCGGTCGCCTTCGAGGTGAACGCGACGCCGAGCATCAGGGACAGCCTCTCGGCGACCCTCGAGGTCGAGACGAACGCGACGGGCCAGGCCCTGACCAGCGCGCTCGGCGTGACTGGTATCGGGCCCGACATCGAACTGGACCAATCGAGCGTCGACTTCGGTGAGACTCGGCTAGCAAACGCGACCGACCGGACGATCCGGGTGAACAATACCGGGAACGCACCGCTCGACGTCAGCGACGTGTCCGTCTCGGCCGGCGACACGGACCAGTTCGCCGCGGTCACCGGGTCGGTCGTCGTGCCGGCGAAGGGCAGCCGGCTGCTCCAGGTTCGCTTCGCCCCGGAGTCCACCCCAGCTGACGTCACGCTCGCGCACCAGCGGGCCGATCGGACGGCGACGCTCACGGTCCAGAGCAACGACACCGACGCGGCCGAGCAGGCCGTCGACGTCGACATGACGGGCGTTGGGGTCTCCCCAGCCATCGAACTCTCCCAGCAGGACCTGAAGTACGGGACAGTGCTGGTCGACTCCACGACGACCCGTAGCGTCACGCTCCGGAACCGGCTCGCCGGGACGGCCAGCGTGCGGGTCACCGGCGCGTCGATCCAGGGCCAGGACGCCGACGCCTACGAAGTAACGACGGACCCGACGGGCACGGTCCTCCAGCCCGGCGAGCAGACCACAGTCGGGGTCGAGTTCACGCCGACCACCCCCGGCGGCAAGTACGCCACGCTGACCCTTCGGACGAACGACTCCCGACAGGACACGCAGGTCGTGTTCCTCTCGAACCGGGACACCGTCGTGCGGGTTACCTACGGTAGCGTCACGATGGACTACATCGACCCGGTCGATGGGCTCCAGCCCGCGGTCGACGTCTATCGCGGTCGGGCGCTCCCGGCGCAGATGGACCGGTTCCAGCTCGCGACGACCCAAGATGCAGACTTCAACGTCACTTTGGAGGGCGACGATCAAGCCTTCGCCAACGCCGAAACCTCGGACGCCTTCGACTCGATCCGGTACATCGAGGCGACTGGCAACGCGACCTTCGACGAGGATAAGTTCGTGAACGCCACGTTCACCTTCCGGGTGACGAAGGCGGCACTGGCGGGCCGCGACGCGGGCCGCTCCGATGTCTACCTCTACCACTACGACGCGGGCACGGGCGCCTACGAGCGGCTCGAAACGCAGTCCATCCGCGAAACCCAGAGCGAGTACGTGTACTCGGCGGAGACGACCGAGTTCTCCGAGTTCAGCATCGGGGCGGCCCAGCCCGACCTCTCGCTCTCGAACCGACAGGTCAGTACTCGCTCGATCACCGCCGGCGGCAGCGTGGACGTCACCGTCGACGTCGCCAACGCCGGGGACGCCGCGGGCCAGCAGACCGTCTCGCTCGAGGTCGACGGGACCACGCAGTCGACCCGCACGGTCACCGTCCCCGCTGGCGGCACCGAACCCGTCACGTTCACGGTGACGCTGTCGCAGGCGGGAACCTACGAGCTCGGCGTCAACGGGACGCTGGCCGGCACTGTCGAGGTGTCGGAATCGACCCAGCCGCCTGTCGGCGGGGATGGTGGCGACGGCGGCGATGGAGGGTCAACCCCCGCCACCACGCCAGCCCAGCCCGTGCAGGTCCTGCCACCCGAGGTTACCCAGAATCTCGTTCAGCGGACCTTGACCGCGGCGATCGAAGACGCCGACCCGGCCTCCCCGGGGACGACCGTCCGCTTCCAGGACCAGACCGGTACCGTCCAGGAGATCGTCTTCGAGAACGACCTCTCCGGCGCCGGGCAGGTGACCGTCACCGAACTCAGCGATGTGCCCGACGCCGTCCGCGATGCTGGCGAGTCGGGCGGGGTGGTCCACGCGGTCGACATCGCGGTCCCCGCCGGCCTTGAGAACGAGCGGGCGACGGTGACCATGAATGTTCCCGTCTCGGCGCTCGACGGCGCGGACCCCGCGGACGCGACCATCGTACACCGGCAGGGCGACACGTGGGAGCGGCTCGACACCGAGCTCGTCGACGTCGCGAACGGCCGGGCGACGCTCCGCGGGCAGGCAGACGGCTTCTCGCTCTTCGGAGTGGCCGTGGCTCCCCAGCAGGCGACTGCTACGGCGACGCCGACCGCGACGCCCGAGCCGCCAGCCACTGACCAGCCGACCGCCACAACCGAGGGACCGGTGCAGGAGCCAGGTGGATTCGACCTCTCGACGATCGTGCTCCTCGTCCTCGGCCTAATGGTCCTAATCGCGGCTATCGTTCTCGGCCGGAGGCGACTCACCTAACGGTGGAGGCGGTCGAGGACCTCGCCGCCGACACCGTCCTCCTGCAAGCGACGTCCGCTGGGGACCGTGAGCAGGACCTCTGTGGCGAGCTGCTCGCGGAACCTGCCCCGGACACGCTTGTCGGCGTGACCACCACCGAGACGCCGGCTCGATGGTGCTCCACGCATCTCGACCAGACAACAGCGGACCCCGAAAACGCCCAGCTCGTGTGCGTTGGCGAGCGAACCCGGTCAGGTGCAAGAGGCGCTGCCGAGTCGGCCCCGATATCAACGGCGACCGTCCCCGACCCCGGCAACCTGACCAAGCTCGGGACGCTCCTGAGCGACCCCTTGACTGGCGATCCATCGGCAGATGCGGTCCTCTGCCTCGATTCGGTCACTCCCTTGCTCCACCACTCGAGTCGGCAGACGGTGTTCCAGTTCCTTCACGTGTTGACGGACCTCGTCACGGCCAACGGGGTCGCGGCGCACTACCACCTCGATCCGCAGGCCCATGACGATGAAACCGTCGCCAGCCTCAAGGTCCTCGTCGATGCCGTCGTGAAGGTTTCCAGAGAAGCCGTCGAGGTCGAGACGCGTGGTCGGTAGGATCGCCAGTCAAACGGTCGGGTTTTGTCTGAAACGCGTCCATCTATCGAGTTCAACAGACTAGAACCACCTGACTTGAGTGATCATAGGTAATAAAAATCACATCTGATATTTACCACCGAGAGATTATCCCCCCTTCGCCTGTAGACATCCGCATCAATGGCAACCGACGGAGTACGGGTCAACCCGTTCGATCTCATTGCCCTCCTCTGCATCCCCGTCGTCTTGGTCGGCGTCTTCCTGCTTCCCGGGCCAACCCGCGCCGACTACGTGCTATCCTACATGGAACCGACCATCCTGACTGCCTACACCATGCACTTCGTCCACCTCCAGGCCGGGCACCTCCTGACGAACCTGGTCGTCTACCTCCTGGTCGTCCCGGTCACCTACCTCGTGGCCCGTCGAGCCAACCGCCGGGACCTCTTTTGGGCCGCCTTCCTCACCTTCCTGCTCGTCCTGCCGATCGCCCTTTCGGGCCTCAACCTCCTCTTCGAGCGGCCGCGGGTCGGCTTTGGCTTCTCGGGCATCAACATGGCCTTCCTCGGGCTCCTGGCGCTGCTGCTGATCGCCGGCGCGGGCCATCGCCCCGGGCAGACCACGAGCGTCCACCACGCCCCCGGGCTCTTCTTCGCGGGCACGGGCCTCATCGCGACCCTGGCCGTCCCGGACCCGCGGATCCGGCTCGGTCTCGCGGCGGCGGCCACTCTCGCGGCCGTTCTATACCTCGCCGAGCTCGGCGGGGAGGCGTCCCTTCGTGGGCAACTCGACACCGCGCTCCGGTCCGACGGGCTCGAACTCACTGCTGCCGGGCTCGGCGTCTTCGTGCTGGTCCCCTTCGCGGCCTTCCCGCCGAGTCCGGCCTCCGCGGGCAGCGTGCTCAACCTCTACACCCACCTCCTCGGGTACTCCATCGGCTTCATCGCCCCCTACGTCACGGTGTCTGTCCTCGAGGTCGACCTGCCGACGACCTTCTCGGAGTCCGAGTCCGGCCACACGGAGCCCCGGGCGACCGAGGCGGACTGACCGGCGTCCGGCGCAAGCACTTATACCTCACCGGCTCCTCCTCCCCGCCATGCGGTTCGTCATCGTTGGCGCCGGCCGGGTCGGCCTCCGGACGGCACGCGTCCTCGCCGAGGAGGACCACGACGTGGTGGTGGTGGAGCGGGATGCCGAGCGAGCCGACCGGGCCAGAGATCGCGGGCTCGAGGTGATCGAGGGCGACGGCTCCCACGAGGACGTCCTGTTGGAAGCCGGCATCGAGGAGGCGGACGCCATCGGGGCGCTCTCCGGCGACCTGAACGTCAACTTCGCGGCGTGCATGATCGGCAAACATCACGGCTGCCGGACGGTCCTGCGCGTCGACGAGGACTACCGGGAGGGCATCTATCGGGAGTACTCCGCGGAGGTCGACGAGATCATCTACCCCGAGCGGCTCGGCGCGATCGCCGCGAAGAACGCGCTCCTCGGGGGGAACGTCCGGGCCATCCTCGACATCACGCCGGAGCTCCAGGTGTTAGAGCTCACCGTGACGGCCGACTCCCCGATGCTCGGCTACACGATCGGCGAGCTCGAGTTGCCCGGCGACTCGCGGGTGCTCGCCTTCGGGAAGTCGGGCGAGCAGATGGGCATCCCGCTCTCGGACGACTCCCTAGAGGAGGGCGACCGCATCGCGGTGCTCGCCGACTTCGACGTGCTCGAGGAGGTCCACCGGATCATCGTCGGCGGCGGCGGGCTCGCAGTAACCGGAGGTGACTGAACGTGGTCACGGCATACGTCATGGTCAAATCGCTCTCGGGCGAGGCGGATCGCATCAGGGACGACATCGCGGCGCTCGACGGCGTGGTGGAGGTCCACATCGTCGCCGGCGACGTCGACCTCATCGCGAAGCTCCAGGTCGACTCGACGGAGGACGTGAAGGCCGTCGCCGCGGAGGGCATCCACGAGATCGAGGGCGTCGACAGCACGCAGACGTACCTCGCGATGGACTAGGGCTCGGCGGACGGCGAGCCGCTATCGCTCGCCCGTCGAGCGCGCGCGGTCCAACAGCCTCGACGCCGGCTCTCGGTAGCTGTAGCCCGGGATGAGCCCCTCGACGAACGTTCCCTCCACGTACTCGACGATGGCCTTGGCGTCGGTCACGGCCCGGCTGGGCCGGTCGCCGTCGAGGGTGGTCTCGACGACGACGTCCGACCCCTCGAGCGTCGCCGTCGGGGGCGCTGGCTCCCCCCGCGTCACCCCGCCGACGTCCTCGAGGCGGCGCTCGAACGTCTCGAGCCAGCCCTCCTGGACCACCGGGGCGACGGTCTCGTCCGCGACGACGGCGTCGATCGTCGGGACGGTGGCGGTGACGGCCAGGACGAGGCCCACGGAGCGCTCCTCGACGTGGACCCGGCCCTCGACGGCCGTCGTGCGCACGAGGAACGCCTCGCCGTCCCGATCGAAGGCGTCGTGGCCCGCCAGGGCTGCCTCGAGGCGCTCGCGGTCGCTCATGGCTGCAGCTAGGCGGGGTCGGTGGAAAGGTCCGCCGGTCTCGGCCGCCCCTCAGCGAGGGACGCCGAATCGGCCGCCGGCTCGCTCGACGAGGTCCTCGTGCTCCAAGGACTCGAGGGCCGGGTACAGTCGAATTTGGGGGATCCCGAGGTCACGCTTCAACTCTGCCGACGTCGCCCGACCTCGCTCGACCAGGTAGAGGTAGACCAGCTTCCCGGTCGGAGAGAGGTCGGTGGGGAGCTCCCGGCCGGTCGCGCCCCGCCGGGTCTGCGTCGCCATCATCGCTCTCGGCTATTCATCGACGTATAATAATACTTGGTATCGACGTTCGACGATATCTGGCGGCGAAACCCTCACCTGTCTGGCGATGCTGGCCAGCATCGTGCAGGCCGTCGTCCCCGCCGCCGGCGAAGGCACCCGTCTGCGGCCGCTGACGGCCGAGCGGCCGAAGGGCTTGGTCGAGGTCGCCGGACGGCCGCTCCTCGCGTGGGTCTTCGACGCGGTCGTGCCCCTCGAAGTGCAGGCGATCGTCGTCGTGATCGGCTACCGCGGGGACGCGATCATCGAGCGCTTCGGTGAGTCGTTTCGGGGAACGCCGCTGCAGTACGTCCGGCAGGCCGAGCCCCTCGGGCTGGGACACGCCGTCGCGTTGACCGAGCCCCACGTCGACGGCGACGTCCTCGTGGTCAACGGCGACAACGTCATCGACGCCGACCTTTCGACGGTCGTCGAACGTCACCGGGCGGCGGCCCCGGCGGCGACGATCCCCGTCGAAGACGTCCCCCGCGAGGTCGCCCGGGAGACCGGCGTCGTCGTCGTGGCGGACGGCCGCGTCCGGTCCGTCGTCGAGAAGCCCGACGATCCGCCGTCGCTGACGGCCATGACGGGGGTCCAGGTGTTCTCGCCGGCGATCTTCGAAGCGCTGGCGGCGGTCGAGCCATCAGCGCGCGGGGAGCTCGAGCTCGCCGACGCCATCGACCGGCTGGCCCGGACCGGGCACACCGTCCTGGCGGTCGAGTTCCCCGGCTGGCGGCTCAACGTGAACACGCCGACGGACGTGGACCTGGCCGCCAGGCGGCTGGGATAAGACCGGCCGAATACTCCTCGAACGGAGGGGCCGCCGAAACAGTGATGCGTATGAATATGTTTGAGTGAGGGCGACCGTCGCGTCGTTGGTGAACGAGGGCAGGTGACGATCCCGAAAGACCTCCGGGAGCGGTTTGGGATCCAGGGTGGCGACCACGTCGAAATACACGAGGAAGCTGGCCGGCTTGTCATCGAACGACCGGTAACTCGGGAGGAACTCGCGGAAGGCTATCGTCGGCGTGCTGACCATACCCGGCGGTTGGCAGAGTCGATGGACGGGGTCTCACGCGAGGCGGACGAGGATCTCGGAGACGCTCCGGAGTGGTGATGCGGGTTCGACGTGGCGATCTCGTTGTCGTTGACCTCGACCCGACGAACGGGTCGGAACAGCGCGGCCGGCGACCATGCCTCGTGGTACAAAACAACGTCGGCAATGAGAACGCTCCGACGACCATTGTCGTGCCGTGTACGACGTCCCTCAGTGAGCGACTGTACCCATTCGAGGTTCGCTTGGACGCTGCAGAGTGTGCCCTCCGCGAGGATTCAGTCGTCAACTGTAGCCAACTCAGAACCGTATCGATCGACCACCGAATCAGCGAGAACCTCGGGTCAGTTCCGGTCGAGCGAATGGAGGAGGTCGACACGGCCCTCGAGTACAGCCTTGGTCTGCGCCGGTCTGAACCTGCGACCGGCCCCTACCGCTCCGTCAGCGTCTCTCTGAGCGCCGCAGCGACCTCTTCGAAGCCCGAGTCGCCGATGTCGTCGGCGGTGACGAATACGCCGTCGTGCTGGGTGGTCACGCGGAGGAGGTAGCCGTTGTCGAAGCGACGGATCGTGTAGGCGTAGTCGCCGAGCTCGGAGTTGTGGTAGGCGTCGCGGGTCGTCTTGAAGTCCCGCCACTCGTAGCCGACGAAGGTCGAGAGGTCGGCGTCCTGGGCCAGGTCGCTCCGGAGGTAGACCTGATCGTAGTCGTCCCGCGTGAAGTAGGTGACCGACCGGAGGCTGTCCCCGACCGCGGTCCGGCAGATGGTCACGACCCGGTCGGTCATCTCCGGGGGGAGGAGCCCGTCTTCCGTCGACATAGCAGACCCCTGCGCGCGAGGGCACATAACCGCTGGGAACGGCCCCGAGGACGGGCGACCGCTCAGTCCTCGTCGGTGGAGTGTCGTCGCTGGAGCGCCCGATAGCCGATGGCACCCGCCGCGACGCCCCCGGCGCCGACCAGGGCGGATGACGGGGTGGTGCTCGCCACGCGCCTGAGGTCGCCTTCGCCGGTGTCCGGGATCGCGAGGTCGTACTCGTGGACCTCCCCCGCGGTGATGGTCGCCGAATGGCTCGCCTCGACGAGCACCCGGTCCTCGTCGGCCACGACGGCGCGGAGCTCGTAGCCGGTGTCGTCGTTTCCGAAGACGTCCACGCGGTGGACGCCCGGCTCGGCGCCGTACCTCGTGCGCATGCGGTCGTACTCACCCCGGCTCCGGTCCATCGCCGTCCCGCGGAGCCGGTCCGTCGGCTCCCCGCTCGGGTCGACCACCGAGACGTCCACGGCCTCGACGCCCGCGTCGGCGTCCACCAGGACGAGCGAGAGTGGGAACAGCTCCTCGCGCACGGTTGCCTCGTCGACCGTGAGGTGGTCCACGGGGCTGGCCAGGTCTCGCCCCGTCGCCCGCTCGATCCGATCGAACCGGTTGTAGAGCATGCCCGTGTACTGGCCGTAGGGCTGCATCGTCAGACCCTCGCTCCCGCGGTCGAAGCGGAGCGTAGGCCCACCACCCCGGTAGGCGACCGCCGGCCGATTGGGATCGTAGATGGGGATCCGCACTTGGTCCCCGTCGTCCTCGACGCCGTAGGCCAACACCTGGTGGGAGTAGAGGCTCCCGTCGAAGAGGATGACCGCGGCGCTACCCAGGGCCTCGATCACGGCGGTCACGTCGTCGAGGATGGCCTCGCCATCGATCCAGGCGGGGTAGAGCAGCGCTCGGCGGCCCAGCCACGCCCGGAACTGCAGGAACTGGGCGGCCTGGGCCTCGACGATGGCCTCGTACACCGGGGCGGCCGGCTCCTCGACCGGGACCGTCGGGTCCTCGATGTCGCTCGCCGTGGGCCGGTCCACCGGGATGGCCTCGGGTCGCTCGAAGTAGTTCTGGGCGGTCAGGACCATCCCGTAGCAGTGGCCGTTCGAGCCGGCCCGCTGGACGACCGCGAGGTGCAGCTGGGTCGCCATCGCCTCCACGAGCGGCCCCGCGAGCCGCTCGATTTGGAGCTCGATGGTCGCCCGGGCCTGTTGGCGCCAGGTCGTCCGGATCAGCTCGGCGATCCGCGCTCTGGACGGGTCGGCTGGGGCCTCGAAGTACTGGTCCCTCGGCGTCCAGTTCCGGAACCCGAAGCCGTTGACGGCGGGGTCGAAGCCACCGGCCGATTCGAGCTGAGGCCGGGTTCCGCGGGCCACGGCGGTGGCGCCACCGAGGCCGAGGGCGGCGACCGCACCGGAGAGCACTTCTCGACGACGCACGGCAGCCCCGTCGACACGCGATGCCATAGCGGTTGCGCGAGTGGATACGGCCCCCAGCGTGCCGCTGCCGCGGACTATTAGTTCGTGCCGACCCTTGCCCCCGCATGGCCAACGAAGACGTCCCCGTGACGGCCGAACCGCCCGATTCGCCCATCACCGTGACCGGTACCGACCACATCACGGTCATGGGCAGCAACATCGAGGACACCATTGCCTTCTACCGCGACCTGCTCGGGATGCCGCTGGTGCTGCGGCAGCCGAACCTCGACCAACCCGAAGTCACCCACCTCTTCTTCGACACCGGCGACGGCCGCATCCTCACCTTCTTCGTCACTGAGGACCGCGCGTCGAACCGCCAGGTCGGGATGGAGGTCGGGAGCGTCCACCACCTCGCGTTCTCGATCGACGCCGAGAAGCTCCAGTCGGTGAAGGACGCGCTCGACGAGGCGAGCAAGCACTGGAACGAGTTCGACCGTGGCGCCTTCCACTCGCTCTACACCCGGGACAACAACGGGCTCACGATCGAGCTGGTGGTCGATAAGTACGCCATCCCCGACGATCGACGCGGGGAGGTGCTCGCGCTGGCCCAGGCCAAGCGCGTCGAGGCCGGCGCGGGCTACGTCGACGACGAGCACATGGAGGCTGCGCTCGAGGAGCTCGGCCTCGAGGTCGAGCGGGCCGAGGTGCCCGAGGCAGCGACGGGTGCGGGGATCGACCGGGGCTCGTAGGCTGGCCGGTCGGCCACGCGATGTGTACGCCCCCGTGTGCCTCGCAGCCACGGCTCGCCGCTCAGGCCACTGACTCCCGTGGCGGGAGCCAGTAGTACAGCACGGCGCCGACGGCGGTGAGTGCCGCCAGCGCGAGGAAGGCCTCGTCGAAGAGCGCCCGGTCGGCCATCGCGCCGACGGCGATGGAGCCCGTGGCCCCGATGACGAAGAAGACGCTCCGGACGAAGCCCCAGGCCGTCCCGCGGACGGACTCGGGCAGGACCCGGACGACGTAGGAGTTCGACACCGATCCCACCGTGGCTCGCACGCCGAAGAGCATTGCGAGGGCGGCGATCGGGATGACCCCCGAGACGAACGGGAGCGCCAGCAGCGGCACCACGCTCAGCGCCGACACCCCGAGCAGCACCCGGTGGTGCCCCCAGCGGTCGGCGACCCGGCCGCCGACGAACTGGAACCCCGCGCCGCTGGCGAACACCAGCGCGAGCATGCCCGCGGCGAGCGCCTCACCCATGCCGCGCTGGACGACGAGATAGGTCGGCAGGAACGCGGTGAGGCCCTGGAAGGTGAACAGCAGGAACGTCTGGGCGGTGGCCGCGACGAGCACCGCCCGCTGGCCGATGGCCGCACGCAAGGCGCCGGGGAGCTCGGCGGCCGAGACGCCGCCGTTTTCCGAGTCCACTCGGCGTGGGACCGAGTGCCAGAGCCAGACGGCCGAGAGCAGGAACAGCGGGGTGAACGCCCCGATGGCGAGGCGCCAGCCCACCCGGACCGAGAGGAGGCCCGCCAGGAGCGGGAGCGCGGCTGCACCGAGGCTCCCGCCGGCCAGGACGATCCCGAAGGCGGTGGCGTCGTCCGTCGGGAACGTCCGGGAGAGCACCGTTGCGCGGGCGGGACCATACAGCCCCGTGCCGAGCCCGAAGAGGGCACACGCGAGCAGGAAGACGCCGAAGCCCGGGCTGGCCCAGAAGACCAGGAGACTGACGCCGGCGATGAGCGTCGAGCCCGCGAGCAGCGGGCGCTCGCCGACCCGGTGGATGAGGGCCCCGGCCGGGAACTGCATCCCGCCGTAGGTGATCCAGATGAGGGTGATGGCCGCACCCGCGGCCGTGTTGCTGACCGCGAGGTCCAGTCGGATGGCGGGGAGGAGCGCGGGGACGACGAGCCGGAGGCCGAGCGTGCCGAACCAGCCGACCCCGACCGCGCCCAGCAGCCACCCGCGGCCGCCCCGGAGGAGTCCCCCGGGAGCGTCGCCGCTCACCCGCGTGGCCTCCGGCTGCGCGATTGCCGTCTCGCCATGGTCGTGTCGGGCGGTTCGGCGAGGCCTCGGGTAACCGCTTCGGTCCGTCCCTCAGGCGAGGGGGAGCCGGACGATCAGGTCGTCGCTCGCGGTCCGCTCGATCGCGCCGTCGAAGTACTCCACGAGGGTCTCGGCCAGGTAGAGGCCGAGGGCCTGCTCGCCGTGCTCGCCCGGGTGAGCCTGCGGTTCGATCCCGGTGGCCGGGGCACCCTCGAAGGCGAAGGAGGCCACGAACTCGTGGTCCGCCGAGGTGGCGACCGCGATCGGGCCGCCGTTGGCCGCCTCCACGGCCGCGTCGAGAACGGCGCCGAACACGTCGTCTAAGCTGCCGTTCGCCAACACGCGACCGTCGCCGGCGAGGTCGCCCTCGATCTTGATGCCCGGTTGCCCCTCGCTGGCGGCCTCGATGGCCGTTCGGAGTGGCGGGAGTGGATCGACCGGGTGGCGGGTCAACTCGCCGGTGACCGCCTTTCCGAGGGTTTCCACGTTCTTGACGAGGTCGACGATCTCGTCGCTCCGGCGCCGGATGAGCTCGACCTCCTCCGCTGGCTCCTCCTCCGCTTCGGCGAGGAGTTCAGCGTAGCCCCGCACGACGGCCACGCCGTTGAGGAGATGGTGGCGCAGGAGCCGGTTGAAGAAGGCGAAGCGCTCCTCGGCCTGTCTCGCCGCCGGCCCACCGGCGCCGGCGAGACGCCGACGCTCGCCCTCGAGGCCGACGAGCAGTCCCGAGGAGGCGCCAACGGTACCGACGTCTAAGGCCAGGGCGATCGAGCCCTGGAAGTCGAGCGCTCGGTCGCCGCCGAGCCAGACGGCCACGGCGATGAGGGCCAGAAAGCCAGCGAGGACGTAGACCGCGATGCGCCCGACGCAGCGGGTCGAGACGTCGCTGTACATGAGCCAGTACCCGCTGTAGAGGACCGCAATCGAGAGGGCGAGGAAGGGCAGGTCGTAGACGCCGAGGAACTGGCTCGCGGCGACCGCGAGCGAGAGGTGCTGCACGACGAAGTAGCCGCCGAGGCCGATGACGACCCCCGCGGCGGCTGCCCGGACCTGGGCACCGTCGACGCCGTGGTGCGATCCCGTCATGTCACCGGAAGTGTCCATTGGCCCTACTTAACGGTTCACCGGCGGCTCTCAGTTCTGATAGGCGTTGTCCGCAGTCTGACGAGCTCGGGATCTGCCGATTTGAGCGAGCTGTCTGGGGGCTCGCCTGGTCACACGGCGTGGATGTAACCGGATGCGAGGGATGGGATTCGAACCCATGGACCCCTGCGGGAGCGGGTCTTAAGCCCGCCGCCGTTGGCCTAGCTTGGCTACCCTCGCGCGGACGGACCTACCCCGGGCCGGCGGTAATGGCTTTCGCTCAGCGGTGGACGCTGACCGATTCTAAGCGCACGTCCTCGTGGGGCTGGTCGTCCCCGTCGGTGTCGACGGTGCCGATCGCCTTCACGACGTCCATGCCGTCGGTGACCTCGCCGAACACCGAATGACGGTCGTCCAGGTGCGGGGTCGCGTCGAGGGTGATGAAGAACTGCGAGCCGTTGGTGTCGGGGCCGCGGTTGGCCATCGAGAGCACGCCGGGGCCGTCGTGGCGGAGGTCGTCGTGGAACTCGTCGTCGAAGGTGTACCCCGGGCCCCCACGGCCGGTGCCGGTCGGGTCGCCGGTCTGGATCATGAAGCCCTCGATCACCCGGTGGAACGGGACGTCGTCGTAGAGGGGCTCGCTGTCCCGCTCCTCGTCGGTCTCCGGGTCCGTCCAGGTCTGCTCGCCGGTCGCGAGGCCGACGAAGTTCTCGACCGTGCGCGGGGCCCGCTCGTCGTACAGTTCGACGTCGATGTCGCCCTCGCTCGTGTGCAGCGTCGCTGTGAGCTCGCTCATGGTTGACCTGGGAGGGGCCGACGGAAAACGGCGCCGGTCCTACCGCTTGGCCGTCGCGTACAGCACCGGCCCCAGCACGAGGAGCGCGATGCCGAGGAAGGCGTAGTAGACCGGGCCTCCGTCGATGGACGGGATGATCGCGAAGAGCCCGCCAAAGAGGGCGAAGTTGATCGCCGTGATCTTCCGGGAGCCCTGGACGTAGCCGGCCGGCAGGGAGAGGATGAACAGCAGGAGGATGGCCTGCCCCACGTTGTAGTTGAGCAGGAAGTCGTCGACGAGGGGCATCGGCGCGAACGGGAACATCCCTTATCGGAGATGGTAGGCTGGCCGGCTAAAAGATTGCGTTCTGACGGCGAGACACAGTATGGGGACGCCGCATCGGCAGGAGGTTGAGGTGTACGGATGCCGAGCGACTCGGCCGGCCCGCAGAAGCATTTCAACGCTGGAGCGGCGGGCTCGAACTGGGCGACTGGGACGCCCTGGTCCTGCGCGCTTGCCACCGTCTCGTCGAGCGGGGCGGCTCTGAGCAGCGGTACCTCGAGGAAGCCGGCCAACCGCTCGGGGGTCGTTGCGCTCTCCCTGCCCGCCTCGTTGACGACGAGCCCCCCTATCGAACCACCCACGCGGTCGACGAACTCCCCGGTCTTCTTCGTGTCCCGGATGGAGCTCAGCCGGGGGATTGTCACCAGGACCACGCAGTCGGCCGCCGCCATCGGGTGGAGGGTTTTCTGTCTCACAGCAGCGGCGGTGTCGACGATGGTCGGGTCCTACCGATCTCTCGCGGTCGTGATCACCGATCAGAGCGCTTCGTCGTAGGGTACTGTGGGGGCGTCGAAAAATACTCGCAGACCTCGTTATCTGGAATCAAAATGGTCTACCCGACAGGTCGTCGAACATGGTGGGGACCACCGCCGCCAACGGTCCCGAGCAACCGGCCCGACGCTTCGAGGACCTACATCCACCGAATGTCAGACAGTTGGCGTACTAAATTCAACCGGCGAACATATTGACCAAAATACTAATGTCGGGGTGGTTGTAATCAACTGCCGCCGGTGGCACCCTCAGAGGACGACACTGAGTCGGGCGGTCCGGCCCCTCGCATCCGGGAGGCACTCCACAGTGAGGACTACCCGTCGGACCGGCAGCCGATCCTCCCGACGCTCGTCCGCTGGCTCACCGTGCTCGGCGAGCGGGGCGGCGACGCCATCCTCCACAGCGGCGCCTACCTCGCCGTCATCGCCACGGTGTACGTCAGCATCGTCATGGTGCTGCTCGACCTGCCGCCGAACCCGGCCCCGCTGATCGGCGGCTTCGTCACCTTCGCGGTGTACGCGAACGACCGCCTGGTCGACCTCGATGCCGACGCGCGGACGAACCCCGAACGGACCGCGTTCGTCCGCCGCCACTCGCGGACCTTGTTCACTGTCGCCGCCGTCGCCTACGGCCTGGCCGTCATGCTCGCCGTCCTCGGCGGGCCGATCACGCTCGCCATCACCCTGCTTCCGGGCCTCATCTGGATCCTCTACGCGACCGACTGGCTCCCCGACCGCTGGTTCCAGAACGGCCGGTTGAAGGAGGTAGTCGTGGTGAATTCCGTGGTCGTCGCGGGCGCCTGGGCCGGCGCGGCGATCCTCCTGCCCCTCGGGTTCACCGGGGGATCGCTCACCGTCTCGACCGCGTTCGTACTCGCGTACTTCCTGCTGCGCTCCTTCGTGAACTCTGAGGTCCCGAACGTCCGCGACATCGAGGCCGACCGGGCGATCGGCGTGACCACGATTCCGGTCGCGATCGGCGTCGCGGGGACCCGCAGGCTGCTCTACGGCCTCGACCTCCTCACGGCCGCGGTCGTCGTCGCCGGTGGGCTCGGCGGCTATCTGCCGGTGCTGCCCTCGGCCGCCCTCCTCGTTGGCCTCGGCTACTCCCTCGTGGTGACGTCGCTGCTCGGCCGCGTGGAACGGATGGACCGGGTCGCGATCGCCGCCGAGTGTGAGTACATCGTGGTCGGCCTCGCGCTCGCGCCGGTCGTCTATGGGTTCTGAGACGAGCCGATCCGTTCTCGACGGTGATACTTATCCGGTGCGTTGATACCAGTCGGCGGAAACCTCCCAGATACTGTGGCCACACTCGACCTCCTGACCGGGGTGCTGCTGGGCACCATCGCGGTCGGGGTGGCGACGGCCATCCTGGCCTGGCGGGAGCGACGGGAGCCCGGTGGGCTCCCCCTCGTGGCCCTGATGATCGGGCAGATCTGGTGGTCGGCGTTCCTCGTCTTCGACCTGAACACGACGGCGCTCGCGACCAAGGTGTTCTGGGCGAACGTCCGCTGGGTCGGGGTCGTGATCATCCCGGTGGCGTGGCTGCTGTTCGCCCTCGAGTACGCTGGCCGCGACGAGTACATCTCCGTGCGGTCCGTGGCGGGGCTCTCGGTGATCCCCGCGATCACCGTGTTCCTCGCGCTGACGGGCGACTTCCACGACCTCCTCTACGTCGAGACGACCCTCGTGAGCGAGGGCGGCCGACTCGTCCTCGACCGGACCGGCGGCCCCTGGTACTGGGTGATCGCCGCCTACACCTACCTCCTCGGCCTCCTCGGGGTGCTGCCGCTGCTCCAGCTCGTGCGCAGCGAGGCGCGACCGTTCCGGGGGCAGAGCCTCGCGCTCCTCGTCGGGGCGATCGTCCCCTGGGCGACCAACATCCTCCACCTCGTGGGGGCGCTCCCGGTCGAGGGCGTGGACCCGACGCCCGTCGGCTTCGCCGTCTCGGGGGTCGCCCTCCTCGGGGCCATCCGACGCTATCGCCTCCTCGAGGTCAGCCCCGCCCCCACCGGCACCGCTCGACAGCGGGTCTTCGAGCGCATGCAGGCGGGCGCCATCGTCCTCGACCGGCACGACAACGTCGTCGACATCAACGACAGCATGGTCGAGCGTCTCGGCGTCGACCGGGCGGCGGCCCTCGGCCAGCCGGTGGCCGAGCTCATCCCGGCGGTCGAGGACCTCTCGCTGCGCGAGGGCTCCGTTGGCCACGTGCGCATCACCGGCGCGGACGGCGAGCGGACCTACGACGTCGCCGTGACGCCGATCACCGACGGCCACGGGCGCAGCCTCGGCAACGCCGTCACCTTCCACGACGTCGAGGCCCTCCTGCACCAACAGCAGCGCCTGGAGGTGCTCAACCGGGTCCTCCGACACAACATCCGGACCGAGACGAACCTGATCGCCGGCTACGCCGAGCTCATCGACGAGGGCGAGGAGGAGGGGATTGACGAGCTCATCAAGGAGCGGGCCGAGCGCATCGAGGCGATGGGCGAGCAGGCCCGCGAGATCGCCGAACTCTTCGACCGGGAGGGGCAGGCGGACGAGCCGGTCCCGCTCGCGAGGATCGTCACCGAGGCCGTCGCGTCGATCCGCGAGCGCTATCCCGACGTGACCGTCGACTGCGGGCCGATCCCCGACGACGTCGCCGTCACCGCCGTCCTCCGCCCGGTGGTCGCGAACGTCCTCGAGAACGCGGCCGAGCACAACACGAGCGAGCAGCCACGGGTGGGGGTGGACGTGGAGCCCGGTGCAGACGTGGTCACGCTTCGGGTCGAAGACAACGGCCCCGGGATCTCGCGGTACGAGCGGGCCGTGCTCGAGCGGGGGACGGAAACGCCCCTAGAGCACGGCAGCGGGCTCGGCCTCTGGCTCATCAAGTGGGGGGTCGGCTTCGCCGGCGGCCGCCTGTCGCTCGAGGAGAACGACCCGTCCGGCACCGTGGTCACCATCGAGGTGCCCATCGCCGGGCGTCGGGATGCCGGCGAGAGCGAGTGAGCCTCACTCGGTGATCGGGGGCCGGAGGTGCCACTGTGGGAAGTCCTCGTAGCCGCCGTCGTCGAACTCGACGCGGTAGGTGAGCTCGAGGACCTCGCTCCCCGACTCGGGGAGGACGGCGATCACCACGCCGTGGCGCCCGTGATGGGAGTCGTGCGCCGGGTGCGATTCGTCGGGGATGTCGACCCTGACCCGGTCCCCTTCGCTCACCCGTTCGGTCTGTTCCGTCATGGCCGTCCCCCACTCTGTGAGCGCTTTACGTATGTATTCCGCCCCGGTTCGTGGATCTGATAACGGTGCGGGGGTGGCCTCGCTTCGTATCAGTACTCCTCCACGCCCATGACCGCTCGGGTCCCGGTCGGCGATCCGGTGGCCCAGATGGAAATACGGAGCCACCCCGTGGCGAAGGGGGCCCTTCGACGAGGAGGCGCTCAGTCCGGGCGTCGACGGTAATCGACACGTTCAACCGCCGGACGGGCTAGTGACGGACGAGACTACTCTCCGATGAACTTGGATGCTGCACTCCTGACGGTGTTCTCCGCCGAGATCGAAGCGACTGACGAAGGACACGCCATCTCGGTGCCCGAGCGAGAGGTCGACCTCGGTGACCTCCAGCTCGGCGAGACGTACCGCGTCTCGATCGAAGCGACCGGTGAGGCCGCGGGGGTGGACCAGTCGGCTCATCACCCCACAACCACCGAGGGTGCGGACCCCCCCGTCGCCGTCGGTGAGACGCACGAAGTCGAGATCGATGACGTCGGTGAGGAGGGCGACGGCATCGCCCGCGTCGGCCCCGGCTACGTCGTGTTCGTCCCCGACGCCGGCCTGGGCGACCGGGTGACCATCGAGATCACGAAGGCCATGGAGAACTTCGCCTTCGGCGAGGTCATCGAGGGCGAACCGATCAAGGGCTGAGGCGCAGTCGAGCACTCGTCGGGGGGCGCCGCTGTGCTGTCAGCCACTCGAATTGCAATCCGGTCGATCAACTCGGGTTGCCACCATCTGGTGGGACGGCTGTCGTCGGCCGTGTACTCCGCCAGGGACGCCGCACGAATCTCTCGCAATCGCGTGACGTCACGCTCGATGGATTTGACGGCGTCAGCGATTCGATTTGCCCGACTGAGCGACATCTTCCGTCGGGCCATTCAATTGGAACTGTCCACCAGCCTCGCCGCGGTGGCGGCGACGTGCTCGCTTGATTCGGCGGACGTGGGCAGTTCGCCGGCGAATTTCTCGGCCAGCTCGCGCCGGTGTACCTCGGTCCCGAACACGATGCCCCCCGTCGAGAACGACGGCCGTGAAGGACGAGTCCATGGTGTGAACGTACCAACGTCGATGTCGCGGTCGGTCGCCATGCTACCGGGTGCTAGGTGGCACATCGCGGATACGCGTTCCTGCGCGGGCACCTGCTGTGATCGCGAGTCACGGCACACACCAGAGACCGCCGCGGCTGGGCGATCACTACCGGTGGCGTAGCGAGCGATGCGCCGGATGCAGCGCTACCCCTCGTCGAGGAGTTCATAGAAGCGCCGTGGGTCGACGATCTCGATCCCACGGAACGACCCGAAGTCGAGGAGGTGTTGGTCGCCGGAGACCACGTAGTCCACGTTGCCGGCGACGGCGGCCTTGAGGAACTTGTCGTCGTCGGGGTCGTCCTCCACCGCGGTGACGGATTCGTCGGGCTCGACGAATTCGGCGAAGTAGCGAACGGTCTCGACTTCCCGCTGGACGTCCTCCTCTCCCATGTTGAACTTCTCGGGATACTTCAGCAGCGTCTCTCGGAACTCGGTGAGCGTCGCCACGGAGACGACGATATCGTAGTAGCCCCGAAAGCCACTGACGAGCAGGTCGTGGGTGAGTCCAGTCGAGATAACGCCCGAGATGAGGACGTTCGTGTCGAGGACTGCCTTCATACCCTTCTACCCATTCTGATCGCCCGAGACGCCGCGTTACGCGTCCGACTGCCGCGCCTCGTGGACGAGCTCGTCGATCTCCTCGACCGAGAGGTCGATCTCCCGTTCCTCGACGCGTTTCTGAAATTCCTCGACGGAGGGCAGCTCGAGTTTCTTCAGGACGAGGCCGTAGTCCGTCGGGACAACCATCAGTTTCGTCCCCTTCTCGAGGCCGAACTCCTCTCGGAGTCGGCTCGGGATGGTGATCTGTCCCTTCGAGGTGACGGTCGTCACCTCGGGTTCGTCGGTGCTCATGTCTGATGTAAGAATTCCTTACGCATGGTCTTGAACCCTTCGCCTGATTCGGTGAGGGAGGTTGTGGGACGACGCAGACCGTGTCACATCGCGATTGCGCGAGCCTCGGCTGTTTTGCGAGTCGCGGTGCCTTCGAGAGACTGCGGGGGTTGGTATTCCGCGGCAGCAAGGGGCAGTACCTCGGCGTTCTCAATCGTATGTATCGTGACGCGACCCGTTCGACGGCGAGCGAGAGCCGGTGTATCCCGAGTGCGGGAGCTGCTCGATATTCAGGCGGGTCGGCCGGGACGGCGGAGAGGGAGACGGCGTGGTGGCGGTGACCGTCGGGGTTATCGACGGTAGCTACGGTGGTCTCGCTACCAGGCTATTCGGGTGGTTGGGGCGTGGAAGGAACGCGTGCATACTAGTCCAACCGCCGGATGCAGAGGGGACGACGAGACCTGCCGCTCTTGAGGTGACAGTCGAGTCTGACAGTCACTATAGAGGATGCAGCTAACGGACGATTACCGCGCCGCCAAGGCACGGCGACCTCACTACCCCCTACATGTTTCGCAGGGGCCCCGAGCACGTTGGCCTTGGAAACTCCCCGGTCCCTCCTGAACGCGACCTGGCCGCTCGTCCGAGAGCCTGGCGACCACACCGACTACGTCGGCCGCGAGCTCGACCGGGTGGCGTTGTTGGCGAGGAGGGCGACGACACCGTCCGCGTCAGTCTGTGCCGTAGGCAACGTTGTTTCCTCGGGGAAATGTCGCTGGGACCGGTGACGCAAGCGTTTCCTCGCGGCGGTGCTACGGGGTGCCGTGTGGCCCTGGGGACCCCTCGCGTTCGGGTACCTCGTGGACGCCGGATACGTGTGGGTCCGCTACCGGCGGGGCCCTGCTGGGTGGCCGGTGCTGGCGCTGGCGGTGGCGACGCAGTTCCCGGACATCGTCGATAAGCCGCTGGCCTACTGGTTCGCGGTGCTCCCCGAGGGACGCTCGCTGGCGCACTCGCTCGTGATCGCCGTCCCGTTCTGGAGTGGCCTCCTCCTGTACGCTCGCCGAATCCGACGGGGCGAGCTCGGTGTGGCGATCGTCATCGGCCATGCGACACGCATTCTCGGGGACAGCGATGGGGCATTACTCGACGGCCGGGTGGCGTTCCTGTTGTGGCCGATCATTCCCGCGCCGGACTCCGAGGCGGCGTCCTTCGCCCACCATGCCCGCCAGCTGGCCAGCGCCCTCGGCCGGCTCGACGGCTCGACACTCTTGCTCAGCTGGGACGACCCGTTCGTCATGCAGCTCTGGCTCGCGGTCTTCGTGGTCGGGTTGTGGGTAGCACAGGGCATGCCGCCTCAAGCGACGGTCCGCGCATGGCTTGCCGGGTGCGCTGGTGGAGGCTCGCCGATGGTGCCGACCCGTTCTCTCAGCGCTGGTCGTGGATCGAGGCTATTCGAGTACTAGGCCGGCGTCGGGTCGGTTGTTTGAGACCCGACCGTCTTGGGCTGGCCGACGCCCCCATCACTAATGTGGCCCCCGGCGCAGACGCCGCCCATGGCCAAGCAAGAGGAGCGGGAATCGAGGGACGGAGACGACCTCTGGCTCGACCGATGGGCCCGGATGCTCGGGTTCGGGTGGGTCGCCGACCAGCTGCCCTGGGATCTTCCGGTATCCTACGTCTATGGCATCGTCGTCGTGACGGTGCCGAATCTGGCGACTGCGGCGTATAACCTCCACGCTGGCGTCCCATTGTTGTACCAGCAGAACCCGTACTACCTGCTCGAACCCGTGCTCTTACTCGCCGCCGTGTACGGTGCCCGGACCCTCTCGGCCGACTACGACCGCGTGATGAGCGAGATGGCGATCGCCGAGCGGACGAGTGATCCGGATCGGCTGCTCTCTCCGATACCTGATCGGCTCCCGTGGGGCCTCTTCATCGTCGCCTTGGTGATCCAGTACATCCCTACCCCGGTGTGGGCCACCTGGGGGCTCGCCGGCTACGTCGACAACCTGATCGTGCTACCGTGGCTGTTCACGCCTATCGTCGTCCAGTTCTTTATCGTGTACTTGTCCATCGAGTTCATCGCGCCGTGGCGGCTCGCCAACTCGGACGTGGGGATTCACTTCCTCGATCCGCAGGGGGTGGGCGGGCTGCGCCCACTTGGTGAGTTGATCAAACGGGCGTACTACTTCGTCGTCGTCGGCTTGGTCGGCTACGCGCTGATCACCTACGCGCCGCTGGTTCCCGGGTGGACGACCTCGGGGGCGGCGAACGTCGTGTTCACGGTCCTCTGGGTGCTGACCGTGGCGACGGTTGGCTTCGCCGTCTACACGTTGCATCGGTTCATGCACCGGGAGAAACGTGGGGAGATTCAAAGACTGGAGTCGCGTCTGCGGGCCCTGCTCGAGAACCCCTGGCAGGTCGGAGACTACCGGGTGCCCGATGGGAACCAAGAGGAGGTATCGGACCTCCGGGAGCGCATCAACCAGGTGGCCGCGACGAAGGAGTATCCGGCGACGTTCAGCATCTGGTCGCAGCTGTTGGTATCTATTGCCCTGCCGAAGGCAGCCCAGTTGGTGATAGCGGGGGTGTAAACGGCCGAGCCACCGTTCGGCCACTTCGTGGATATCGAGTCGGCCTACGACGAGCTCGTCGACTGGATCTACGAGGATATCGGGTACGATCCGTCGGTCCTCGACCCGCCTACAGATACCGCCGGGCGTTGACGTGGGCGATCTTTCTCGCGTGCGCCTCGGGGAGCCGACCGAGCAGCCCCCGATAGAGGCGGTCGTGGATGTCGAAGAACTCGTCGTAGAAGTGCCACGGCCGACCGGAGTCGACGCCCCACAGGACGCGATCGGGGTGCTCGGTGAGGATGTGCCCCCAGGTGTCCCACGCCGTGTCGACGTGGGCCTCATAGGAGTCGGGTTTATCGTGCTCGTCGGCCGAGAAGTGAGTTGCGACGGCCTGCCGTCGGTCGTCCCACTCGTCCTGCGGGAGCCCAACGCCCTGCCAGTAGAGGCCGTGGCCGAACATGATCCCCGAGACGTCGTAGACCCAGTTGTCGTGGGCCTCGAGGAGCGAATTCACGTCGTCGAGGAGTGGCTTCGAGAGGCCGTGGATCAGGAACTGGGTGTCCGGGCAGGCGTCGAACAGGGTGCCAAGGCTGTCGATGACGGCTTCTGCAGGGTCGTCGATGTCGTCGTCGGTGAGTTGGGCCGGGTGCGGCGGGTGGAGCATCAGAGTGACGTCGTGATCGGCGGCAACAGACGCGAGTTCCTGCACCCACGGCGCGTCCGGCAGCGAGACGGCGGCGTCCCCTTCGATCCGGTGGATGAGGCGGAGGCTCACCTCCCCGATGCCTTCCCAGCGCCGGTCCGTCTCGAGGCTCGCGTCGAACGCCGCGGGGAGGTCCTCGAGAGCAAGGGTGTCATCGGGCTCCGGTAGGTAGGGTGGGAACCGGTCCGGGTCGATCCCGGGGGCGACGCTCGGCAGCGCGTACGCGCTGAACGGTGCCTGGTTGAACGGGATGAACTGGCTCGGGTGGTCCGCGTACTCCTCGAGCAGCGGCGGGGTTGAGAAGGCGACCAGCCGCTCCCAGTCGTTGGCGTCCATCCAGTCGACGAGGCCGTCGAGGGCGCCCTCGGGCATGAAGAGCAGGTGCTCGTGGGCCGAGATCATGGGGCCGGTGTACTGGTCGGCCGGTGGCCCGGATCGGGGTGGTGGGCCGCGTTTGGCCGCGCCGACGGCGGAGCTCGCGAGGAGGCCGCCGCCGATGGCCGTGAGGACGCGTCTGCGGTGCATCGGCAGTGGGTGAGTCGACGGGAGCAAGTATAGCTAGGGGTTCGTCGTGGGGGAATAGACGCAGAAATTAACGGTCTCGAACCCGTTCTCGGTGGTTCGGTTCGGCCACGTGCGGGGACCCCAGCGGTCCCGATGCCACGGCTGCGCTCATCACTGTGACGGAGCCACCGCCTCGAGTGCCTTCGGGAAAAAGCTCTTGGCGGCCGTCTCGGAACGGCACACGTCGAGATGCGACGGCGGGACTGCCTTCGGTTGTTCGGAGCGGGCCTCGCGGGCGGCTTGGCTGGCTGTGACGCCGTCCCGGAGGCGGACTCGTCGGACTCGGAGTTGTCGGCCGACCCGATAGATCAAGAGAAGCTCGTCGGCGCGTTCTACTACGCCTGGTACTGGGGCCGCGACGGCTATGCTATCCATCGGGAACGGCCGTGGCTGGAGCATACGCCCTACACGCCGGAACTGGGCCAGTACGACTCCCGTGATCCCACCGTCGTCGACCAGCACATCAAGTGGGCGCTCGAAGCCGGCATCAACTGGTTCGTGCTCAACACGGGGCACCCCGGGGGACCGATCATGAACTCGATCAGGGAATCGTTCCTCGAGGCATCCCTCGCAGACCGGATGAACTACGCCTTCGACATCGGGTTCGACCACGGGCCGGTGACGGATGCCGACGGTCGGTACGTCGTTGACGATCCCCGGAATATCCAGGAATACCGTCGGTACTTCGATGCCTATGCGGACTTCTTCGAGGATCCGAACTATGTCCGATTCGATGGCCGCCCGGTCCTGTTCGATTTCAGCACGGGGAGACTGACCGGCGATATCGCCACAGCGCTGGCAACGGTCTCAGAATCGATCGGGGACGATCCCTATTTCATCGCCAACCCGACCGGCTTCTGGGCCCCACCGGCGATCGACCCGCCCGGGCGGATACCCCCCGAATCCATTTTCCAGGCGTACGACGCGGTCCGAAAGTACGCCGCCCTCCCCCCTGACGGTGCCGCGGATGTCGAGCGGAACTATCCCGCACACTGGGCGGATCGGATGGAGTACTGGCGGTTTCTGAGCGACCATCACGACACCGCCTTCATCCCGACGGTGATGCCGGGGTTCAACGATCAGGAGATCAAGTGGGACCGGACACATCACGAGGTGTTGGATCTGTCCCCCGAGGAGTTTCGGACCGTGTGCGAACGGTCACTCCGATACGTGGACCCCGACCTCGACGCCGTGGTCATCACCTCCTGGAACGAGTTCTCCGAGGGAAGCACGATCGAGCCCACAAACGAGTACGGTCATCAGCGATTGGACATCGTCCGGGAGACACTCGGGAGGACAGCGTCCGATCCGGTCCGGGTAGACGAGTATCCCCTCGTGTCGTTGGCCTTCAACCGTACCGTCCGGCCAGAGGGGGCCCCGGAGGCGGTCCAGCTAGCCTTCTTCCTCGAGACGTTGGAGCTATCGGGGCCAAACGGTACCATCCGATCGTACGACGTTGGAACCGTGGGGGCCGGGCCGACGTTCGTCGACGGTGCCTACCCCCGCGGATCTCATGGCGAACACAGCGGTCGCTGGTTGGGTGGCCCCACCAAGACGGCTGCCTGCTACCTCCACCCGATCGCGGTCGACGCCAGGACGGCGGTTCTGTCCGGCCGCCCGATATCTCCGGAGGACATCACCGCTGAGGTGTCAGTCAACGGTGATCGGACCGATCGGGTCTCCTTCGACCAACGGGGCGATCGCGAGTATCGCGTATCGCTCCAGCCGGCATAGGTCCTCGGCGAGTTCGAATCGCTCCACCGACTACCGAAACAGCGCCGGCCGGTAGTCAGTACGGCGGATCGATCACGTGCTTGCGGCCACGCCGGACGGTCCCCTGGAGGAGCGGGACAGCTCATTCTGCCCCCGTGCGGTGGCCAGATCTGTCAAAGCACACCCTTATCCCCGCGGGCAATCTACCTATTGATGGAGTAACACAGTTAATGTCCAACGGTACGGTTGACTTCTTCCATGATCGGAAGGGGTACGGTTTCATTGCATCAGACGAGTCGGACGACGATATCTTCTTCCACATGGAGGACGTCGGCGGACCGGATCTCGAAGAAGGGCAGGACGTGGAGTTCGACATCGAGTCGAGCCCCAAGGGCCCACGGGCGGCGAACCTCCAGCGAGCGTAATCTCGCTGTAGTTTTCCGATCGTTCACCCGTCGAGCGACGGCCACCGCCTCGAGGAGCACTGGTCGGTAGCCGCTGGTTGGTCGAACGTGGTTTCCGTCTGTGGCTCGTTCATGTACTGTGACCGCATTCTACCGAGGGATCCAGCTGTATCTGTTGCTGCTTGCGTTCACCGGCACGCTCGCGATGGTCTGGGGGACGAACTGGCTCCTGCTCGATAGTACCACGGGCTGGCCGCCGATGCTCGGGCTATCGGGCGTGCTCGTGATCCTCGGCGGGGTCGTCCATCACCGCTGGACCCCGGACGACGGGGACCCCACGCTGTCGCCATACCCCTGGTCGAGTAACAACTGAAAACTGGAGACTCCAGTCGGGGTCGGGCGAGGGGAGCATGCCCTCTAGGAACCGGACGCTCTCCGCGTAGCCCCCATCAGTGGTCCATCCAACGACACTCGCTGGCTCGTTCGCTCCCCAGGGACGATCGGCCGACCCCACGCGCGATATCTCGCCGAGGTCGGGGAGGATGTCAGGAATTGCAGGGTACTCACTGAATGGTACCGGGTTGGTCCCCCGGGAAATGAACGGTGGACCGCGAAGGGGTGGGGTTCAGGCCGACCCCTCGCCACCGCGGTGGCCGATGCCGTCACCCTCCGGGAGGCCGTCCGGGCAGGCTGCTTGATCGAAGGCCTCGCCGTGTGGGCCCATGAGCGTGCCATCGATATCATTGCCGCAGATGACCTGCTGGTCGGGCTCAACGTACCGGAGGCGGATCGCGTGCTCGTCGAAGCCGGCGATGTGGTTTCCGTAGATCTCGTGGTCCCGGCCGAGGCGCGCCGGGTCGAACGGCTCGGCGACGGTGCCGTCGAACTCGTTCTCGAGCCAGTCCTCGCCTGCACGGATGACCGTCACGCCGTTCCCGTGGCCGCCCCGGAGGTCACACCAGCGGAGCGTCGCGTCGTAACCCTGGAAGCGGACCGAGGCGGCCGGGTTGGCCTCCGTGTTCTGCGAGCCGCCCGCGTCGGTGCAGTACTCGACGAGTATGGTTCGGGTGCCGAGCTTCGTGTTGACGAGCTCGGAGTGGGGGTGGGCCGCGCTGTTATCGATGTGGTGGACGTGGACGTTCCGGGTCTGATCGAGCGTGTCCCAGGGGTAGGCCTCGCGGGTGTAGCTATCCGGGGGCGTGCCAAGGTAGACGATCTCGCCGATGTGGCGGTTCGGCTCGTCGGTCAGTACGTAGTTCGCCCCGGCGAGGCCGACGACGCGGAGCGGGCCGATCTCGACGTTCCTCGCCCGCTGGACGACGATCAGGTGGGCGGAGGCGTTGCCCACGCCGTGGGGCGCGATGACGAGGTCCTCGAGGTAGTCCTCGGACTCCGGCCAGGGGGAGACGTCGACCAGCGGTGACTCGCTGTATGACTGTGGGTCGTCCGGGTTATCGGGGTCGACCAGGCCGTCGATGGTCAGGCCCCGGAGGTGGACGTGGCTGGCGCGGATGAGCAGCGGCTGGCCGCGGCTGTCGCGGTTGGTGAGCACGGCGTCGGGTGGGCCGGTGATCGTGAGCGGGTTGCCTGGCTCGCCGCCGTGTTTGACGGGCACGGAGTCGGCGTAGACGCCGGGGTTGGCGTGAACCGTGTCGCCGGGGCCCGCTTCGGTGATCCCTCGTTGGAGGCTACGGTAGGGATGCTCGGCGGTGCCGTCGCCGTCGGCCGTGCCGTTCTTGGCGTCGACGACGATCGTCCGAGCGGCTGCGTCCTCGGCGGCCGTCGGAACCGAGGTTCGTGTTGTCGTGCTCGATGCGGCGGGCGGTCCGGTCTGGCACCCGGCGAGGCCGCCCAGCGCGCCGACGAGCACCGAGAGGGCCGCGCGACGGCGCATGGGCCGGTGGGCGGGTCGAGGCAGCCTAAAGGTTGGTCCACGAAGGACCCGCGACGTGCCACATTGTCGGGAACGCTGACCGCAACAGTGAAATCCAAACCAGCAGCGACGAGACGATGGCAAACTGGATCAAAGGTAGTGGACTCCTCGATCGTACTCGTCCCGCTCCTCCAGATGGGCGTCGACGATCTTCCAAACCTCACCGATCCGCCGGCCCGCCTGTCGGACGTAGATCAAGCCCGAGTGATCCAATCCCTGGCCTTCGACTAGGGAGAGGAAATCGTCATCGAATGTCATCAGTACCCAATCGTTGTCGAGTGCATGGGCCAGTTGGACCTGGTCGGGTTCACCGAGCATCCCCGCCGCTCTCGCCGTCCGGGTGGTCCAACCGCGGCGCTCGAGACCGTCTGCTACGGGATCCAGATGCGCTCGTCACAGTAGATAGGCCTCACGCCGGTGCGGATTCCGTTGGACGGAACTCGTCGATATTGTCGTAGTAGTAGGCCAGGGCCCGGTGGACGTCACCGAGGGACAGATCTGGATAGAGTTGGGTGATCTCGTCCGGGCTAGAGTCGCTGTGCTCGTAGGCCGTCGCGACGTCTTTGACCCGAATGCCCGTCCCCTCGATGGTCGGGGCTCCGCCGCTGTGCTCTTCGTCCCGCACGATGCTCATGCCTCACAAGTAGGCGCCCTCCCCCTTCAACCACCGGGTCCTCCCCCGGTTGCGGCGCGGTCTCCCTGATGTGGGGCAGCCGCCTAGAGTCGTCCGTGGCGAGCCGCCCTACTCGTCCAGGTGCTCGATGCCCTTCTTGGCGACGTTGGCCTGGCTGATCCGCCCCGAGAGCCAGTCCGGGCCGTCCTCGGGGGCCTCCTCCTCCCAGGCCCACCCCTCGTAGACGTGGACCTTGTCGGTCCCGCGCTCCCGCAGTCGGAGCTCCTGTCTGGATGCCGCGGCTTCACTCGACGCCGTCTCGAGTCGTCGGGCGGCCTTCAGCGCGGCCTGCCGTGGGTAGTTCCCCGAGAAGACGCCGGTCTCGGTGTCGCCCTCGAGCTGCACGAAGTTCCGCTTGCCGTCCTCTCTGACCATGTGATGTACCTCTTCGTGATGTGATATGACTCGGCTCATAAGCCTTGTGGCGGCGAAATCGAACGACAGCCCTTTCTTGGGGGTTACGGTAGCAGACACGCGACGCTTACCGAGCACGCGCCCTCAGCATGAACCGCTCCCGTTCCGTCGTCCTCGCCGTCGTCTTCAGCACGTTCTTCGTCGGGTTCGGCGGTGGGGTCGTCTTCCCGATCCTGCCGAACCTGCAGTCCGTCCTCGGCATCTCGCCGTTCCTCGTCGGGCTGATCCTGAGCGCGAATCGGTTGACCCGCATCGTCGCGAACGGGCCCGCCGGCTCGCTGATCGACCGCATCGGCACCCGCACCCCGTTCGTCGTCGGCCTCTTCGTCGAGGGGATCGCGACGCTCGGTTACGTCATCGCCCTCAACGCCCCGTTTCCCGAAGTATGGTTCCTGATTTCGCGCATCCTCTGGGGCGTCGGCAGCGCCTTCGTCTTCGCGACGGCCTACACCATCGCCGCCGACGTCAGCACCGGCCGGTCGCGGGGGACGAGCATGGGGGTCATCCGGGGTGGCATGATCCTCGGCTTCCCCACGGGGCTCGTCCTCGGTGGCGTCGTCAGTGACGCCGCCAGCGAGACGACCGCCTTCGCCGTCGCCGCGGCCTTCGCCCTCTTCGCGAGTGCGCTCGGCTATTGGCTC
>Ga0207715_100054_pt1 | contig 123703 bp, 120 predicted proteins | sample A23M3SouthBayCA_FD_187732 | JGI IMG/M metagenome (GOLD analysis project Ga0207715, IMG submission 187732) | Aerobic enrichment media from Eden Landing Ponds, California, USA - A23 M3 (SPAdes) | ecosystem: Environmental > Aquatic > Marine > Unclassified | place: USA: Emeryville, California... | reverse complement strand
GGGCCGCCGCCGTTGCCATTGCCGCTGGCGCTGTCCTCGTCGTCACCGTCGCCCTTGTCGGGACCACCGGCGTGGGCAGGCGGGCCGTTGCCGCCGTTGGTCTCGTTGGCGCTCTCGTTCTCGTCGACGGACTCGTTCTCGTCACCGGGGCCGGCGTGGGCCGGCGGGCCCGCGTGGTCCGGCGCGTTGCCGGGGTTGTTCGCCGTGACGAACTCGGCGACCTGCTGGCCGATGCCCGTCTCGCCGTTGCCCAGCAGCTTCTGGACGAACCGGGAGACCTGTTGCCCGAAGGCGGCGTCGGTCCCGTTCGTGCCCGTCAGGCTGGCCGTCGTGGTCGCCGTCTGGTTGTTCGCGCTCGTGGTGACGTCGATGGTGACGTCCTCCTCCGGCGGCGACAGCAGGAGCGCGCCCTTCTCGTTGGTCGTGTGCGTGCCCGCCTCGTCGTAGGTGCCGTTACCGACGACGGCGACGTCGACGGTGGCGTTCTCGACGCCCGTCCCGTTCTGGGTGACGGAGATGCTCACGCCCATTTCCTGCGTGACGCTGACGTCCAGGGGTTCGTTCGCCGCTGCGTTGCCCGAGTCGCTCGCCGCGGCCGCGGCGACGCCGGGACCGACTGCGAGCCCGAGCATGCCGACGGCCGCGACCAGTGCAAACAGTTTCGTGTGCATCGTACTCGCTACTGGAGACTGGATTGGGATAAACCGGCAATCTCGTTCAGGTGGTTCAGGCCGTTCACCGCCACAGCGATACCTGTCCAGATGTAGTTATACGGTTCAAAAACACCACTCAGTGTTTATTTCACTACCCGAAAGCGTTCTGGTTGACGGGGCTGTAGCGGTTCTCACCCACGATCCGCTCGAAGCGAACGGGCCGAACGCGAGGGGCGCACGTTGACGAACGCCGGCAGACTCGCTGCGCTCGTCTCCCGAGCCCGCCCTCTCACAGTTCGGCCGAACGCCGGCAGACTCGCTGCGCTCGTCTCCCGAGCCCGCCCTCTCACAGTTCGGCCGAACGCCATCGGATTCGCGCTGCTCATCCGATGAGCCCTGTCTCACTGCGCTCGACAGGACGCCGGCAGACTCGCTACGCTCGACTGCTGAGCCCGACCTCGCTTCGCTCGGTCGGACGCCAGGGAAGCGTATTTGGTCCCAAGGGCCCTCGACACGGGCATGCGCGCAGCAGTGTTTACCGATTACGGCGAACCCCTGGACGTCCGCGAAGTCGAGGACCCGGAGCCAGAACCCGACGGCGCGGTCGTTGCCGTCGAGGCCTGCGGCGTCTGCCGCAGCGACTGGCACGCCTGGCAGGGCGACTGGGAGTGGCGCGGCCTCGACCCCGTCCCGGGCCACATCCTGGGCCACGAACCCGCGGGCCACGTCGTCGCGGTCGGGTCCGAAGTCGACCACGTCCGCGAGGGCGACCACGTCGCCATCCCGTTCAGCCTCGGCGACGGCACCTGTCCGCTCTGCCGGAAGGGCCACGCCAACATCTGCGAGAATCGCCAGGCGCTGGGTCTCCAGCCCGAAGCACCGGGAGCCTTCGCCGAGCAGGTACCCGTCCCCCACGCCGACCACAACCTCGTCCACCTCCCCGACGGCGTCTCGTCGGTGGACATGGCCGGACTGGGCTGTCGGTTCATGACCGCGTTCCACGGGCTGGCCCACCGCGCCGACGCGGGCGCCGGCGACTGGCTCGCCGTCCACGGCTGCGGCGGCGTCGGCCTCTCGGCGATCCACATCGGCGACGCGCTCGGCCTCAACGTCGTCGGCGTCGACCTCGACGACGAGAAACTCGCGCTCGCCGAGGACCTGGGCGCCGACGAGACGCTCAACGCCGCCGAGGTCGAGGACGTCCCCGCCGCCGTCCAGGACCTGATCGGCCGCGGCGCCGACGTCTCGATGGACGCCCTGGGAATCGCCGAGACCTGCCAGAACGCCGTCAATAGCCTCGGCCCGATGGGCTCGCACGTCCAGATCGGTCTGACCACGAGCGAGGAACACGGCCAGATCCCCCTGCCAACCGACGAGATGGTCACCAGCGAGGTGGACTTCCACGGCGCGCTCGGCATGCCGCCGGCCGACTACGACGAGATATTCCGCATGGTCGCGACCGGAAAGCTCGACCCCGCCGCCGTCGTGTCCGGCACTATCGGCCTCGAAGACGTCTCGGAGACCCTCGACGCGATGACGAACTTCGACACGGTCGGCATCCCCGTCGTCGACTCGTTCTGAACGGCGGCGATCGACCGACGACTCTTCCGTCGCGCCGCCGTACCGTGGATATGACCGATGACGACCAGACCGGACCGTGGGTACTCGCGCTCGGCGCACTGGCTATCGGCGTCGGCGCGGCCGCCGCGTTACTCCGACGGCGCGATTCTGACGGCGAAGACGACGCTGCAGGTCAGTAGGGACGCACCCACACCGGATATCCACAAGTACTCGACACCGAGCGACTGGTCGGTGACAGCGGCGCTACGCCTCGTCTCCGTCTCGCTCGGCGCGGGCCACCAGGTCCCGGGCCGCCGTTTCGGCCCGCTCGCGGACCGACGCCTCGTCGAACACCTGTACCTCCCGGTTGCGCATGAGAACCTGTCCGTCACAGACCGTGTGGCGGACGTCGCTCCCCTTCGCGGCGTAGACGAGGTGACTTACCAGGTCGTGGTGGGGTGTGAGGTGGGTCGCCTCCATGTCCACCACGGCGAGGTCGGCGTTCGCGCCCGCCTCGACCCGGCCCGAATCGAAGCCGAGCACCTCGGCCCCGCCCCGCGTCGCGATTTCCAGGACCGTCCCGGCGGCCATCGCGCTGGCGTCGTCGGCCGCCAGTTTCCCCAGCATCGCCGCGTCGCGCATCTCGTCGAACAGGTCCAGGTCGTTGTTCGACGCCGCGCCGTCGGTGCCGAGCGCCACCGAGACGCCGGCGTCGACCATCGCCTGGACCGGCGCCATGCCGCTAGCGAGTTTCATGTTCGACGCGGGGTTGTGGACGACGCCGGTGCCGCGCTCGGCCAGCAGGTCGATCTCCGTCTCGTCGACGTGGACGCCGTGGGCGAGGAAGTCTTCGGGTTCGAGCAGGCCCAGGTCGTCGGCGTATTCGAGGGGGCGCTCGCCGTGCTCCTCGACGATGGGGTCGACCTCCCCCTCCGTCTCGTTGGCGTGGAAGTGGATCGGCACCCCCACCTCGCGGGCTTCGGGGACGTACTCGCGGTAGTACGCCTCGCCGGCGGTCGTCAGCGAGTGGGGCATGAACGCCGTCCGGACGCGCCCGTCCGCGTATCCGTCGTATTCATTCGCAAACGCGAGGCCGGACTGGAAGTCCTCGTGGGCGTCCTCTTCGTCCTTCCCGACGGAGATGCAGCCCTGGCCGAGCAGGCCACGCATCCCGGCGTCGTCGACAGCCTCGGCGACCTGCTCCATGAAGAAGTACATGTCCGCCAGCGCGGTGGTGCCCGATTTGATCATCTCCACCAGCCCGAGTTCCGCGCCGACGCGGACGTCCTCGGCGGTGAGTTCCGCCTCGACCGGCCAGATGTCCTCCTGGAGCCACGCGTCCAGGGGCTTGTCGTCGGCGTAGCCCCGCAGGAGCGTCATCGAGACATGGGTGTGGGCGTTGACCAGTCCGGGGATGACGAGGCCGTCCGCGGCGTCGAGTTCGTCGTCGCCGTCCAGCGCGCCGGGGTCGTCGACGGCGACGACATCGCCCGTCTCTTGGTCGACGAGGACATCGGCTTCCGTGACTGTGTGGTCCGGTAGCAGGACCTGCCCGCCCGTAACGAGAAGTTCGCTCATGGGAGTGGGTTTCTGGACGTGGGGGCGTCAATCTGCTGGAATCCAGAGCGAAGGGGAAAGACAGTTCCCGCACGGCCGCGCTATCCCCAGTATGCGCATTGCCGTGCCCAACAAGGGCCGCCTGCACGACCCGTCGGTCGAGTTGCTGGAACGCGCCGGGTTGCACGTCGTCGACGGCGCGGACCGACAGCTCTACGCCGCGACGGTCGACCCGGACGTCACCGTGCTGTACGCCCGCGCCGCGGACATCCCGGAGTACGTCTCCGACGGCGCCGCCGACGTGGGCATCACGGGCCTCGACCAGGTCCGCGAGGCCGACCCCGGCAACCTGGAGGAACTGCTCGACCTGGGCTATGGTTCCTGTAAGCTCGTCCTCGCCGCGCCGGAGGACGGCGACATCGAGTCGGTCGAGGACCTGGCCGGCGGCACCGTCGCGACGGAGTTCCCGAACGTCACCCAGAGCTTCTTCGACGAGAAGGGCGTCGACGTCGACATCGCGGAGGTCTCCGGCGCGACCGAACTCACTCCCCACGTCGACATCGCCGACGCCATCGTCGACATCACCTCGACCGGGACGACGCTGCGGATGAACCGGCTGAAAGTGATCGACGACGTGCTCGAATCCTCGGTCCGCCTGTTCGCCCGCGACGACGTGGCCGACGACGAGAAGGTCCAGCAGGTCGCGATGGCGCTGAGCTCCGTCATCGCCGCCGAGGACAAGCGATACCTGATGATGAACGTCCCCGCCGACGCGCTCGACGACGTGAAGGAGGTCCTCCCCGGGATGGGCGGGCCGACGGTGATGGACATCGCCGGCACCGACGACGTCGCCGTCCACGCCGTCGTCGACGAGCGCGACGTGTTCGAGACCATCAACGCGCTGAAGGGGGTCGGTGCAAGCGACGTGCTGGTGACCGAAATCGAGCGACTGGTCGAGTAGTCTCTTCTCTCAGCCCCACCGTTCACTCCACCGGTCGTCGTAATCGGCGACGCTGACCGCGACGGTGCAGACTGCCCGCTCAAACGAACCCGAAGATGTTGTTCAGCGCGACGATCAGCACGCTCGCGAAGGCGAAGTGGAGCGCCGTGAGCGCCGCGGTCGACTTCCACGGCAGGTCGTAGGCGTAGTTGATAGCGAGCGCGTCGGCGACCAGGATCGCGACCAGGGCGATGACGAAGTCGACGCCCGGCGAGACGAGGGTCTGCTCGCCGAGGCCGTAGCGACCGAGCAACAGCGAGACGACGGCGGGGACGATGCCGGCCGCGACGGCGGGCTGGGTCGGGACGTCGCCGACGAAGAACGTCGCGGCAAGGTGGAGCGTGACGGCGTAGAACAGCCAGCCGAGCAGGACGGTGCCGACGACGGCGAGGATGCCCTGCCCGGTTGGGTCCGGTTGCGACTGGAGGGGCAGGGCGAGGCCCGAGATCAGCGCGAGCATACCCGCGCTTCTCGGGCCGCTGGCTTGGGTGCTGTCATTCGAGACGCCCGCTCGATTCGCGCTCGCGGCGCGCGACCGCGGACTCGAGGGGACCGCCACACGACGGGCAGGTGACGCAGAGCGGACTTCGTTCGGTCTCCTGGCCACATTCCTGACAAACGTACTCCGTCATGGCCGCTAGTGACGTGTATCCGACGGAACGTAAAATTACGGTCGCCGTTCGTCCAGTTTTTTCGCCAGGATAGGAACGCGACGGTCTCGTTTCGGGAACGAGTCGCCGCCATCGTATAAACGGCTTCACGAAAACCGCAAGAAGGAACGGGTGTGGTCGAATGTCCAGTAAAATCGTATAATGGATATCAGGGCAGCGCTTATCCGTGCTAATTACTCACGAACGAATATCTATGCGACCCAACCCCACAGTTCCCGAATCGAACCAGTACGAATGCCCATCCTGTGGAGCGCGAGCGAGCGATCCGGACGACCGGACCTGCTCGGGCTGTGGCACGTCGATGCGCTATCTCGGCCACTCCCGGGACCTGTAACCAGCGTCGAGCGGGCCGCTCCCACGGTAGCGGGGGGATTCGCTCGGCCTCGAAGATTTATCCGCGAGGGACCGGAGTCGGCTAGCGATGGAGATATCGCAGGGGGATCCCGGACCGTCCGCGCGGGCCGCCGGGTCCGTCGCGCTCGCTGCTGGGGCGGTGACGCTTCTGGCGTACCCCTGGGTCAGGGGGGCGTTCGAAGTCGGATACGACGGCTGGTACCTCATCCGCTCCGTCTCCCCGCTCCTGTCGTGTCTCGGCGCCGTCGCTTCTGTCTGGGGGCTCTCCACCGTCGTGACCGGTCGATATGACTCGCTCACGCCCGCACGTGCGGTAGCCGTTCCCGTCTTGGTCACGGTCCCGTTCGGGCTCGGCGCCTTCGTCGTCCCCGAGGTCACGGACTTCGGCGCGCACGAACCGCCAGCGACCGTGCTCGAACTGACGCAGTGGGTACTCGCCGGGAGTCGGGGGATGTACGTCGCCGCGGCGGCCGCACTCGTCTTCGCCGTCGCTCGGTCGGCGGACCGACGGCTGACGGCGAGGCGAACGCGGCTGCTCGTCGCCGGGTACGTGATTGTTCTCCTCGTTGCGTCGCCGGGCCTGGAAAAAGCAAGTACCGTCTTCTCGCTCTCACTCGGGCCGCTGGCGCTCGCCGCGCTCTGCGTGGCCGTCGGCCGTCGCCTCGCGACCCGGCCAACTGACGCGGCGGTCGACGCGGAGGCGAGTGAAACGGCGTAACCCGTCCGTCGCCGGACTCGCGTGACTGCTGTGCCGGCCCACGCACCGGTCGCCGAGACCGAAATGGGGTGAACGCGTCGCTCCGGGCCGAAAGCGAAGAGAAGAACCGCCGCCTCGACGGGCTTATTCGAGCAGGCCGAGCTCTTCGAGTCGCGAGACGATCTTGTCGACGGCCTCTTCGGCGTCGACGGGCTTCTTCCCGCCGGTGATGACCAGCTTGCCCGAGCCGAACAGCAGGGCGACGACGTCGGGGTCGTCGAGCCGGTAGACCAGCCCGGGGAATTGCTCGGGCTCGTACTCGATGTTCTCCAGCCCGAGGCCGATGGCGATGGCGTTCAGGTTGAGCGTGCGACCCAGATCCGCCGAGGTAACGATGTTCTGGACGACGATCTCGGGATCCTCGTCGACCTGGATGTTCAGGTCGCGGAGCTTGTCGAAGACGATGCGGAGGCTCTCGTGGACGTCGTCGGTGCTCTTGGCACCGGTACAGACGATCTTACCCGACCGGAAGATCAGCGCCGCAGATTTGGGTTCCTGGGTCCGGTAGACGAGGCCGGGGAACTGCTCGGGGTCGTAGTCCGCGCCCTCGAGGTCCATCGCCACGCTCTGGAGGTCGAGTTCCTGCCCGATACCGGTCGAGGCGACGACGTTCTCGATATTTATAGTTTCCTTGGGATCTGCCATGTCTCGTTTTAAGTCACGTATTTAAGGCTTATAAAGGTTCATGCATCCATTGATACGTTCCTCTATCGACCGACAGTTCTCCCGGACGGCGCGGGGATGCGCGAGTCGAACCAGTGGATGGAATCGATCACACTGCCGAGAGTACTACCGTGAACAACGACAGAGGAAAGCCCCGGACCTGTGCGGTCCCGCGGCTCGCTGCGCTCCTCAGTCGCTCCGCTCCCTTCGGTGCTTGCTTCGCCGGGGTTCCCGCACAGGTCCGCCCCTTTCATTCCCACCCGGTATCGCCTGCCTCATCCGGAGAAACGGGCGGGACTGAAAGGGGCCGTCCTCTCGGGGAAGGCGGACCCGACAAGCACCGCAGTGAGCGTTGCGAGCGAGGAGCGCAGTCGTGGGCCCCCAACCCGAGAGGACGGGGGCTTTCCTCTGTCGTTGAATACGATTGCTCTCCTGCCGTTGCCTTCACTCAGCCCCACTATTAGCTATCAGTATCCGAGGACCGGTAGGCTGATTGGCGCACCACCGTCCTCTAGGGTGTGTACGTCCTCGAACTGGCGGGCCAGGACGACGACTTCGCCGCGCGCGAGGCGGCCAGCGTGGCGACCGACGTGCGCCTCGTCGCGCCCGGGCTGGCGACGGCGAGCGACCTCGACCACGCCCGCGCGCGGACGCTCGCGTACACCCACCACGCGAGCGAACTGGTGGGGACCTGCGACCCAGACGTCGAGAGCGCCCGCGCGCTGCTCGAAGACGCCCCCGCCACCGACCGCTCGGGATCCGTCGCCGTCCGCGCCGTCGACGTCCGGTACACCACCGACGTCGACACGCAGGCCGTCGAGCGGGAACTCGGTGGGGTCCTGGTCGACCGGGGGTTCTCGGTCGACCTGGAGAATCCGGACCACGAACTCCGGGTCGTCTTCAGCGACGAAGCGGGCGACGTCGACGACGAGACGCCCGGACGGATCTGCGCCGTCGGCTGGGCCGTCGCCGCCTCCGTCCGGGACTTCGGTCAGCGCATGCCATCGGACCGGCCGTTCTTCCAGCCCGGGAGCATGGCGCCGATGGACGCCCGCGCACTCGCCAACCTCGCCGGCGCCCGACCCGGCGCGACGATTCTCGACCCGATGTGCGGCACCGGTGGCGTCCCTATCGAGGCTGGCCTGCTGGGCGCGAGAGTCGTCGGCAGCGACGCCCAGTGGAAGATGGTCCGCGGCGCGAGCCAGAACCTCGCCGACGCGATCGGGGGCGACGGCCGCCCCACCGACGAGCGCTACCCCGACCCCGGCGAGTGGGACGTGTTCCGCGCCGACGCGACGGAGTTCCCCATCTGCGACGACGCCGTCGACGGCGTCGTCTTCGACGCCCCCTACGGTCGCCAGTCGAAGATCGAAGGCGACCTGGAGACAATCGTCTCCCGTGCGCTCGCCGAGGCCCGCCGCGTTTCCTCGCGGTGCGTCCTGATGGCCGACCGGTCGTGGGAGGACGCCGCAGAGGACGCTGGTTGGACCGTCGACGCGCGCTTCGAGCGGCGCGTTCACCGGTCGCTCGTCAGGCACGTCCACGTGTTAGAATAACCTCCACACTCTCAACAGACACCTGGCAGGGGATCCAGACCGGGCCGATACGACGCTAAGACTGCCGGTTCCTCGAACGAGCAATGCTACCTATATAGCCACGGCCTCGACAAGGTCAGATGGCTACGTCACTGCTCCGTCCCCAGGACCGAGGAAAGTTGGAACCGAACTTCTTGAGAACAGCATGGATCCCAAACGCTAGCATCCATCCAGTTATTGTCACGACATACACTGTATTCATCGGCCCGTCGTATTCCAGTAACCGAAGGGGCGCTCTCGTTCGAAACGTGAAGTGTTGGCAGATGTATTAGCCCGAGAAAGCTGGTCACGAGACCTGTCAGAGCGACGACCTCGACCAGATGCTGAATGATTGGCGGGAGTTCCATTGTGTTTGGTCCCGAAGTCACAGTTAGTCAGCTCACACCGCTTACCACTTGAACCAGGCCGACAGAACGAGATAGAACAAGGCCAACCCGAGGAAAAGCAGCATGAAGGCTGCTGCTTGGGCCGCTACTTTTTCGCCAGTGCCAACTTCTTCGGACTCAATCAAGCCCACGTCTCGCGCTCCTTGCAGTCTCGGTTTTACAAGGGATGCCAGACTCAACATGATGACAAGAAGTGCGAGGGCTGGCGGATAGATCTCGTCCCATCCAACTGTGGAAAATTCCATGTTACTCGGCTTAGCGTGCTTCTCGGGCAGTAGTTAGGTTATCTATAGCTAGTTCAGTCCGGTTATTTACAGCCATGTGAAGCGACTGTCGTAGTCCCTTCGCACCATCCTTTTTGCTCTTTTTATCTCCGGTATCAGTTCTCTCAACATCATTACGATTATCAATTGCAGCAAGGTGATTAAGAAGTGCCCCAAGCCTGTTTATACTGGTCTTGATCATATTGTTTGGTGTCTTTGTCTGCCCAGCACTGACTAGTCCGCCAACTGACGGTCTGAACGGCAGGATCACCGGTTGCTAGTCAGGCACGTGCAAGTGCTCTAAGCATAGGCCGACTGCCCGTTTCCACGGGTCATAGAATCACCCCAGCAGTTCCAGCGCCGCCTCGCTATCGCCGTCCATCTGCGCCAGCAACTCGCGAACGAACTCCCTCGCGTCCTCGTCCGCCGTCACCAGCACCATCCCCTCGTCGGGCTGGCCGTACACGACGCTCGCGCCCTCGGGAACGGCCAGAATCGCGGGGAGGGCAGCCAGGTCCTCCTCGCCGTCGACGCGGACCAGGGTCGTGCCGGCCTCGTCGATGCCGGTCCGGAGCGTCTCCAGCAGATCGCTCGTCAGAGTCGCCGCAGGATTGTCGATCGTTCGCTCCCGGTCGAATCCCGTGATACCCTCGCGTATCTCCTCGTCGACGGTCTGGCGCTTGGTCTTCTCGTCGACGAAGGCGACGGCGGGGACGTGGTCCGCCTGCAGGAGGTGGTAGGTGACGACGTCGCCGACCGCGACGACGGGTTCGACGGCGTCGGCGAGAAGCGTCTCGGCGTCGGTGTAGATCGGCCCGAGCGGGTCTTTCAGTTCGCCGCGAAGCGCGTCGGGCAGTTCGAGAACGACGTTGGACACGGTCGCTTAACGGACCTTCAGCGCGTAGCTGCCGGGCTCCGTGACCTCCATCTCCTTGGCGATGTCGGAGCTCTCGGGGTGGGCGATGACGACGTAGCCGGCCCAGTCCTCGGTGAGCGAACTCGACCCGCAGGCGTCACACACCTCCTCGTTCGAGGCGTCCTGGACGCGGTGGCACTCGCGGCAGACCAGTCTGTCGGCCATCAGCTCTCACCGGCTTCCGCCTGCTGGGCGGCGCGTTTCTCGCGCTCGGTCTCCAGCCAGCCGTGCTTGCCGAGGCCGACCTGCTTCGCCGTGAGGCCGATCTTGGAGTCACGCGGGTTGCGCTCGTCGATGCTCTTGGTGACGATGCGGGCGCGGACGGCGTCGCCGACCGCGAGCGTCTCGTTGGACTCGCGGGAGGCCAGCGCCTGGCCCTCCTCGTCGTAGGCGAGGTACTCGTCGGATATCTGCGAGACGTGCAGCAGGCCGTCGACCGGCCCGATGCCGACGAAGGCGCCGAAGTTGACGACCTCGACGACCTCACCGTCGACGACCTCCTGCATCTGCGGATCGTAGGTGAGCGCGTCGAACTCGGCCTCGAAGAAGACGCCCTCCTGTCCGGGGAGGACGGCGCCGTCGCCGATGTCCTTCACGTCGATGACCGAGACGACCGAGCCGACGTCCTCGTCCATCCGGCCTTCGAGTTTGTCCTGCAGCAGCTTCTTCACGAGGTCCGGCGTCACCTCTGCGAGATGCCTGGGCGGTACCTCCACCGTGTCGCGTAGTCTGACCCGTTTGTACATGTGTTATGGTTGAGTGATGGCGAGTTTGTGCTGGCCCCTTAAACTAATTACTGGTACGCCCGCGTCGAGCAGACGGCGTTTGAGGGGCTTGTCGTTCGTGACCGCGTGCGTCGCGTCCGGGTGGCTCGCCAGTTCCAGGACCGCGTCGTCCGCGTAGCCCGCGTCGGTGGCGACGGCCTCGCAGCGGTCGGACAGATCCAGGCCCACGCTCGCTGCGGTGGCCTCCTTCCCGTTGCCGTCGGCGAGTTTTTCGAGTTCCTCGACGACCGCTTGGGGGGTGACGAGGGGCTGGTCTCCGACGAGTCGCCGGAGTTCGTCGAACAGCCTGACGTCGCATTCGACGGGCATCATGAGTGCGTTCGTGTCGACGACGATCATTCACGCAGCGTGCCGACGCCGATGAGGCGCCAGCGAGCGCCGACCCTGCGGTTGATCGCTATCTTCGAGCCCGGTGCGGCACAGACGGGCCGTTTGAGCGCCACTTCCGCCTCGCCGCCGCGCGCGCTCGTGACCGAGCCGACGGTCGTCGCTGTGCCGATGGTGAGCATCAGCGGCTCGCCCGTGCTGATCTCCTCGACCTCGCCGGCGTTGTCGCCGACGATCCGTTCGAGCAGGTCGACGTCCATCGTGAACTGTTCGAGCGTCGGCGGCAGGCTCCCCGGCGGACCGGCGACCTGACCGGCCAGCGCGTCGCCCTTCGTGATCGACGGGTCGAGACCGGTACCGACGCCGAGCAGGCCGCCCGGGGTCGCCTCGTCGACGAAATCGCCGCCGGCCTGGATCGACCGGACGCTCGTCGTGACGGGACGCCACTCGGTCTGGCCGCCTTCGTCGACCTCGCGGCCGGGGCGAAGCTCGATCTCGTCGTCGACCTCGAGGCTGCCCTGGACGAGCGAGCCGCCGAGGACGCCGCCCTTGAGGTCCGCCCAGGTCGTCCCCGGGCGGTTGATGTCGAAGCTCCGGGCGACCATCATCTGCGCGTCGACGTCTGGGTCCCGGTCCGGCGTCGGAATCTCCTCCTGGATGGCCTGGATGAGCAGGTCGGTGTTGACGCCCTGCTGGGCCGAGACGGGGACGATGGGCGCGCCCTCGGCGACGGTGCCCTTCACGAACTCCTGGATCTGCTGATAGTTCTCCTGGGCCCGCTCCTGGTCGACGAGGTCGACCTTGTTCTGGGCGACGACGATGTTGTCGATGCCGATGATGTCCAGGGCCATGAGGTGCTCCTCCGTCTGGGCCTGGGGGACCGGCTCGGACGCGGAGACGACGAGGACGGCGCCGTCCATGATCGAGGCGCCCGACAGCATCGTCGCCATCAGCGTCTCGTGCCCGGGGGCGTCGACGAACGACACCGTCCGCAGGACGTCGGTCTCGACGTCGTGCTCGCCGCAGGTTTCCTCGACCGTGAACGCTTCCGGTTCCTCCTCCTCGGGACAGCGCCGGAAGGTCGCGTCGGCGTAGCCCAGGCGGATGGAGATGCCGCGCTTCATCTCTTCGGAGTGCTGGTCCGTCCATTCGCCAGACAGCGCCTGGACCAGCGTCGTCTTGCCGTGGTCGACGTGGCCGACGAGGCCGATGTTCACCTCCGGGTGGTTGTGGGATGTCATCTCGGGAGTAATCTTGGTGTGATTTCGCCCCCTGGGACTGATAAGCCTACTGTTTGCGGCCCAGATTCCGGGCAGGCGGCCTCGCCGCGCGTCAGTTCCGGCGGTCCTCGGCGAGCGTCCGGACGCGACTCGCCAGCCGGTCGAATCGCTCGGAACGCATCCGCTTGTGGACGAAGGGAACGCCCGCGTCGTGCGCCGCCTCGACCAGTTCGGGCGCGTCGTCGCTCGAAAAGAGGATGCCCGGGGGCGCCGGCTCCGTGTCCGCCACTCTGTCGAGGAACGTCAGCCCGTCCATCGTCAGCATGTGGTAGTCGCTCACGACGGCGTCGAAGGATCGCTCGCGGACCAGCTGCAGGCCCGTCCGGGCGTTCGTCGCCGTCGTCACCGCCAGCGCGTCGTCGGCCCGCTCCAGGAACTCCTGGACGAGGTCCGCGAGATCCGGTTCGTCGTCCACGACGAGCACCTCGACGGGCGCGTCCACCTCGTCTCCTTCGGGGTCTGTGTCCTGTCCCACGTCCTCCACCACCGCCATGTTGCTCACCCCTTGACCCCCGGTCACCATATATCGCCACGAGCGCTTTCGCGCGCTGAGAACGCCGTCAGACGCTCGCGTGACGACGTGCTTTTGCCCGCCGGCGTCCTGCCATTTCCCGTGCGCGAATTCGCGTTCGAACTGGCGCTGTGTGCCCACCTCGAAGGCGGGGATGGGCCGCCGGGCGAGGCCCTCCTCAGCCGCCAGCTCGGCGCCCACGTCCACGGCCGCCGCGTCGTCGACGTCCTCGCCGTCGAGCCCGGCCCGGAGTTCGACGAGCGCGCGGCCATCACGCCCGAGCGCATCCCCACCGCCGCCGTCGAGGCCGACGTCGGCCCCGGCCGGGCCCGCTACTGGAAGGACGCCTTCGACTGCCACCCGGAGCGGGCCGAGCGAGCGCGGGAACTCGCCGTCGAACGGGGTTTCTTCGAGGCCGAACGCCGCGGCGGCCGGACCTACGTCCGCCAGGTCGCCCGCTACCCCGACTGGTTCGGCTCGCTGGTCGCCATCGAGAACAAACCCGACCTGGGCCGTCCGGGCGACCTGGAGATGCAACTGCGGACCGACGTCTCGCTCGGCCTCGTCGACGAGGTGGTGCTCGCGACGGCCTCTCACGTGACGGGAGCGCACCTCAACCGCATCCCCGACGAAGTGGGAGTGTGGCGCTTCGACCCCGAGACGGACGAGCGGGCGGTGATCCGCGAGGCCGATCCCCTGGCCGTCGACGAACCCGGCGTCGAGGTGGTCGAGTCGTACCCCGGGCGGACCGACGTCCGGGTCGTGAGCAGCGCGGAGAAGGCCCGGGCCCGCCGCCGCCTCGCGGAGCGGGCCTACGGCAAGGGCTGGCGGACGTTCGACATCCCGGCGTGCGCCCAGTGCTCGCCGGACGAGGACGGCCTCCCCCAGTGCGCCTGGAAGGGCCGTTCCGTCCGTGCGAGCGACGAGTGTGGAACCGGCTGCGCGGGCTACGAGGAGAGCGAGGCAGTCAGCGTCGACACCGACTCGCTGCGGGCCGAGCGGTCGCCCTGGAATCCGGAGCCGGCCGGTCGGAAACGTCAGCAGTCGGGACTGGACCGGTTCGGCTAACCGGTCCGGCCGAGCGGTCTGATTCGGCTAGTCCTGGCCGCTCGGCTCGCCGTCGGCCCCGGTCGTCTCGACGGGCGCCTCGTCGGCTACCAGGTCGGAGTGTTTCGTCCGGGCCTGGTAGTTCGCCGCGCCGGCGATGCCGGCACACATCCCGATGCCGAGCACCAGCGCCCAGTCGATACCCCCCGCAACGACCTGGAACGTCGCCGCCGCCGCGACGGCGCAGGCTAGCGCCGCCCCGCCCGACTCCGCAATTCCTCGGCGCTCCATGCACCGGCTCTAGACGTTCTCCACTATAGTCGCTGGGGCTGTCTCAGAGTTCGAATCGCTCGCCGTCCAGAGCTACGTCGCCAGCGAAGGCCTCCGCTTCAGGCACGAAGTGCGCCGTGTGGACGATGCGGTAGTCGTCGACGCCGAGGTCGTCGGCCAGCGCCCGCGCGCCCGTGAGGGTCATGTGTTTGGTCCCGAAGGTCCGCGGGACGCCGTCGGCGTCGTAGTGGTCCCCGCCGGCGGGGTGATTCTTGCAGAGTTCCGCGTGAACGATGCCCTCGACGATGCCGAGGTCCGCGCCGCGCAGGACGTCCCGGGACTCCTGGGGGAAGGCGTAGCTCGTGTCGCCGGAGATGGCCAGCGAAGCGCCGGTCTCGGGCTCGTCGATCCGCAGCCCGTAGGTCGAAAGCGGCGGGTGGACGCCCGGCACCAGCGTCACCTCGAACCCCGCCGCCGCGAACGGCTCGAAGGGGGTCTCGGGGGTGACCGTCACCTGGTCGAGGTAGTGGTAGCGCGAGTCGACGTGCTCGGCGACGCTCTCGCCCAGGTTCGGGTCGTGTTCGTCGGCGGCGTGGACCGGCAGGTGGTCGAGCAGGCGATAGGCGTTGCCCAGGCCGTCGAGGTGGTCGAAGTGGACGTGGGTGATGACGGCGGCGTCCGGCAGCGGGACGTCCTCCCGGCGAAACTGCCGCCGGAAGTCCGGGCTGGCGTCGATCAGGAGTGACTCACCCGTGCGCTCGTTCCGGACGTGCACCGAAAACCGGGTGCGTTCGACGTCTTCCTCGCGTGCGCGCTCGCACGTCTCGCAGTCGCACCGCGGCGTCGGGGTTCCCGTGGTGTCGCCCGTCCCGAGCAACGTGACCTCCATTGGTGTGGTTGTGTCGCCGGCCGGCCCTAAACCTCGCGACTTGGACTAGATGGATTGGGAGAGTGTCGTTCCGTGATCAATGGTACCGCAAACACGTCGAAAGCCCTCGGCCCGCTCATTAGCAGTGACCGAAACTGCAAACAACAAAGGAAAGCCCTCGGCCCGCTCGACTCGTGCGACTTGCTGCGCTCCTCGCTTTGCTGCGGTGCTTGTACCGGAAGACTCGCTTCGCTCGCCTTCCGACGTTCGCCTCACTGCGTTCGGCTCACCGTCGTCGGACTTCGTCGACCGGACCTCGCCCTTTCATTCCTCCAGGAGAACCGCGTAGCTCGCGTGGCCTCGTTCCACTCGGCCCACGCTCGCGATTGACTCCACCACACCTCCCCGGATTCGCGCCGTCCCGCGCGAATCACGCTTCCTGACCGCTCCGCAACCACCCGGCCGGGAGCGAGTAGCCGAGCGAAAGCGAGGCTCTCACGACCAGGGGAAGGGCAGGGCTGCTGTGCGGACCTGGTGGACTGAAAGGGCGAGGCGCGGTCGACGAAGTCCGACGAAGTAAGCACCGGAGCGGAGCGAGGAGCGCAACGAGTCGCACGAGTCGAGCGGGCCGAGGGCTTTCTTTTTGTTTGCGGTTGCATCGACTCTCGAAAATCGGACCGAGACTTTCCGTCGTCTGTAGCTTCGGTCCCCTCCTCGAATAGCACTCACTCGAAGAATACCAGCCACTCCTCAAAATCTCACACATGGCCGGAGACCGAATTAGTAAAGGCGCCCAACACAAACCGTGGTGTAATGGTATCCCTCGGTACGGCGAGTGCCGCGCCCGGTGAGGTGGACACGGGGCGGTTGCAGGTGGGCGAGACGCGCGACGGGAGCCCGTTCGGGTTGCCCGTCGCCGTCGTCAACGGGGCCGAGGACGGCGAGACGCTCTATATGCAGGCCGCCAGCGACGGCGACGAACTCAACGGCGTCGGCGTCATCCAGCGCGTGCTCCCCCAGCTGGACCCGGCGGAGCTGTCGGGGACGATCCTGGTGGTCGGCATCGTCAACTACCACGCCTTCCAGGTGGCCGAACACCGCAACCCCATCGACGACACGAAGATGAACCGGGCGTACCCCGGCGACGAGAACGGCACCTCATCGGAGCGCATCGCCGCGGCGACGTTCCAGGCGGCCAGACGCGCCGACCGGATCCTCGACCTCCACCAGGGGTCGACCTCGCGGATGCTGGAGGAGTGCCGGGTTCGTTGCGGGCAGCGCCACCGACTCCACGACGAGTGCCTCGAACTCGCGAAGGCGTTCGGCTGCGGGTACGTACTCGACCAGAAGGGCCCCGACGGGCAACTCGCCCGCGCCGCGCCGGACGAGGGCATCCCCACCATCGACCCCGAACTCGGCGGCAGCGTCGGCTGGGACGAGGGCGCCATCCAGACCGGCGTCGAGGGCGTGTTCAACGTCCTCCGGTACTACGACTTCCTCGGCGGTCGCCAGGCGCTCGAGACGCAGACCCGCGCAACCGGCTTCGACCAGTACGGCGCCCCCGCCGGCGGCCTGGTCAGCTTCGAAAAGGACCTGGGCGACCGGGTCAATCGTGGCGACGCCCTCTACCGCATCACCGACGTCTTCGGCGAGGTGAAGGCCACCGTCACGGCCGACGCGTCGGGCATCTTCTGGCGCTCCCGCCGCCTCCCGCAGGTCGCCACCGGCGAGTACGTCTGCTCGGTCGGCACCGACGTCGACTCCGTCTGAAGCGGTTCCGAGGCGCTACTCCTCGGAAGCGGCGTCACCGGCGGCGGGTCGGCGTGAATTATGTGGGTCGGCGCTGGAGTGGCGCCTATGACACTGAACGGGTGGGACCGCTACGACCCCGGTCGCGTGGGGGCGGTCGGGGAGCGTGCCGTCGTCGTGGGCGGGAGTCTGGCAGGGCTCTGTGCAGCCCGGGTGCTGGCCGACGGCTTCGACGAGGTGGTCGTCCTCGAACGTGACGAGTTTCCCGACGGCGCCGTGGGCCGTGAAGGAGCGCCCCAGACCGGTCATCCGCACATCCTGCTCGAAGCCGGCCGAACGACGCTAGAGGATCTCTTCCCGGGATTCAGTGAAGAGCTGGCGGCGGCCGGAGGGCTCGTCGTCGACGCCGCGACGGACATGACCTACTACGACCAGGGCGGCCCCCTGGCCGACGGCCCCGAACGGCTCCCGATGTACTGCGCCAGTCGACCGCTCATCGAGTCCGTCGTCCGGCGGAAGGTGAGTTCGATACCGAACGTCGCCCTCCGCGGGGGCCGGCGATGGACGGAGTTCCTCGTCGCGGACGACGGGAACGCGGTCTCGGGCGTCGCCTACGACGACGTCGACGGGGCGGAGGCGACGCTCGACGCCGACCTCGTCGTGGACGCGGCAGGACGGACCAGCCGGACGCCGGCGTGGCTGGGCGCGAACGGCTACCGTGCCCCGCCGGAAGAGGCGGTCGGCGTCGACGTGACATACGCCACAATCCGCGTCGAGCGACCGCCGGCCGACCGCCGGGTGCTGGGCGTCCCGCCGTCGCCGCCGCGCACCCGCGGTGGCGCCGCGGTCCCCGTCGAAGGCGACCGCTGGGAAGTTATCATGCAGGGAATCCACGGCGACGAGGCGCCGACCGACCGCGACGGCTTCGTCGCCTTCGCCGAGAGCCTCCCCCTCGACGCGCTGGGGGAGATAGTGACCGACCAGGCGTGGGTCAGCGACCAGATAGACCGGTACCCGTTCCCGTCGAGTCTGCGCCGGCGCTACGAGCGACTCGACCGGTTCCCCGACGGCCTCCTTGTCACGGGCGACGCCGTCGCCAGTTTCAACCCCATCTACGGCCAGGGAATGTCGGTCGCGGCCCTCGACGCCCTGGCACTCCACCACGCGCTGGCCGCCGGCCGGCTCGACGGGCTCGCACCGCGCTTCTTCGACCGGGTGGCCGACGTCGTGGACGACGTCTGGGCCGTCTCTGTCGGGGCGGACTTCAAGTTTTCTCAGACGACGGGACCGAAACCCCGCGGCACCGACCTGTTCAACCGCTACGTCGACCGGCTGCTCCGGCGAGCGCAGACGGACGGCGTGTTGCGGAACGCGTTCTTCCGGGTGTTCCGTCTGGAGGAACCGCCGACGTCGCTGTTACGGCCACGGATCCTCTGGCGAGTGTTCCGGCCCGACCAGTGACCGACAGGGGCGCTACAGCCGCGGTTGCTCGACGTGGCGCTCCCAGAACGCGTCGTCGAGGTACCGGTCGTCGATACCCGAGTAGCCGACGGCGCGTGCGAGACGGCCGACGGTGGCCCACAGCAATCGCTGAACCGGAAGTGGCGCCGCCGTCATCGTCGTCTCGCCCCGGAGGTCCGCGGCCAGTACGAGCCCCTGGATCGGTCCCGGCTGGCCGTACTCGCTGTCGGCCCCGAACGCGCCCTCGTGGTCCATCCCCCAGACCGTGTACAGCGATTCGACCGTCAACATGGAGGGGAGTTCGGCCCGGAAAGCGACGAAGGCGTCGGTGTCGTTGCGGAACGAGTGCTCAACCCCCGGCTGGACGGTGACGGTCGCGCCGGCCCCTAACCGATCGGCCTCGCCGTCGCGAACGACGGTCAATTCGCCGTCGAGCACCGCGAACGTCTCCGTCGTCGGGTGGACGTGGGCCGGCGGTTCGGCGGCGTCGGGCGCCAGCCACTGGAGGAGGACGGGGCGGTCGGTCCGCCCCTCGTCGGGCGTCTCCAGCAGGACGCCCCACGTCCCGGCGCCCGGGTTCGAGGCGAGGGGACGGGACGATTCCCGGAGCAGTGCCGTTGCTGGTCCGTCAGGGTCGAGTTCGAGTGCTGGCCCCTCGACCAGGTCGTCGACTGGGTCGCCGTGCTCGTCGAGCGGCCGTCCGGTCCGCAGGACGCCACGCGCCGGATCGCTGTCGCGCATGCGTCTCCCCTCGGACCGCCGCGGCGAGGAGTTTCTGCCGGACATACCTGGGAGCTTTATCAGTCAGCCGGCCGGATCGCCGGGCCGTGAAACACCTCCGCGTCACGGCGAGCATCGACCCGGACACGGCGCCGCCGTTCTACGCCGCGCTGGCCCACTCCCCCGCCGTCGCGGAGACGCGCGTCCTGGAGTGGAACACGACCCTCGACGACCGGGAGACGGTGCTGTTCGCCATCGACGGCGACGCGGCCTCGTTCGCCGAGGCGGCGCCGACCACCGCGGGCGTCGAGTCGGTGGAACTCGCCGCCGGCGACGGACGCTGGACCCACGCGCTCGTCGAGATGCGAACCCGCGCGACGCCCGTGTTCGGCGCCATCCGCCGGGCCCGGACCCGCGCCGGCCTCGTCGTCCGCAAGCCCATCGTCTACCGCGACGGCGAGATGCGCTTCCGGGTGGTCGGGGACGCCGCCGCGCTCCAGGCCGGGCTCGACGAGGCCCCCGATGCGATGGACGTCCGCATCGAGGAGATCGGGAGTCCGGGCGGCGTCGACCAGCCAGCGGCGGCCAGCCTCAGCGAACGCCAGCGCGAGGCCGTGCTCGTGGCCCTGGGCCTGGGCTACTACGAGCGGCCCCGCGATGCGACCCACGAAGACGTCGCCGAGGAACTCGGCTGTGCGCCCGCGACGGCGAGCGAACACCTTCAGAAAGCGGAAGCGAAGTGCGTGCGGGCCGTGATGGACGAGTTCGGGTCCGACGTGTAACGACGTGCCGGTCGCTCGTGTCGGCCGTAACACAAGACACTCATACAGGTTCCGAGACCACCGCGTATGCGACGCCGCAAATTCCTCGCGACGACCGCCGCCCTCCTCGCCGTCCCCTTCTCGGGGTGTTCGGACCCGTCGGGCCGACTCTCGCTGGAAAACGTGGACGAAGACGAGACGCTCGCCTGGCGGTACGCACAGACGGACGACCAGCTCGACGACGACGAACAGCGGATCCTTGACGACGCCGTCGCCGGCGACGAACCGGAGCTGAACGGCACCAGTCCGCACTTCGAGGAGGGGTCGTACGACCAGCGGGCGCCCGTCGCCCACGACGGGTCGTACTACAACGTCTCCCACGAGGTCGTCGAAACCTACCAGTACGCGCGCCACGGGATCGGACTCGACCTGAACCCGCCGGAAGACTTCTCGCCGTCCGAGGGCACCATCGCCGTCGAGGACCTGCCGCCGGTCGACCGCGACGTCGTGTCCGAGTTCTTCCCGGTTTCGGACGACCACCCGAAGACGGACGGAGCCGACGTTTTCCACATGGGGACGTACTCGCCCGCCGAGGAAGCCGAATCCGTCCTCGTTCCCGATCCCGAATACGACGCCGTGACCAGGGACGGGGCCACCTACCCCGTCGAGATCGATGACGGCGGCTCCGTGGAGATCAACCGGTACCGGTACGAAACCACGCGGGTGGCCGCGACCCACGCCGAGATGGCCGCGCGGGTCCGCGACCGGTACCTGTTCACGCTAGAGGGCCTTCCCGAGGACGAACGCGAGATCATGCGTGAGGCCGCCCAGAACGGACGCTACGTCACCGAGGAGACGCCGGGCCAGGCGTTCGTCGATCTCCTCGACCGGTTCCGTCCCCACCGTCCGCTCGAGGGCGACGGCGAAGACTACGGCACGTGGCTCGTCGCGTTCGACGGAACGGTGTACCTGGCGGACGTCACCGCTCCACTCAACACACCGGCGAGCGAGTCCGGGTGAGGCGCTCGCTACTCCGTGTCCGAGCGTCGGCCACGGCCCCGCCTAAGGAGCGGGCTGCGACGGGAACGGGCTTCGCCCCCGTCGTGTCGACTCGATATCTATTTGAGCAGCGGTCTAGAGGTGGCGCGTATGGTCCCCGATCTTACACGACGGCGGGCGCTGGTCGCGGCCGGTTCGGTCGCCGGCATCGGCCACCTGAGCCCACCTGCCGTAGCGGAGCAGTCCAGAGCGAACCCGCCGGATACCGGCCCGCCCGACGGCAACGAGTGGCCGATGGAACGGCGCGACCCCGCAGGGACGGGGTACGCACCGGACGCGAGCGGGCCGAAGGATGGCGTCCGGGTTCGGTGGAAACAGCCCGTCGAAGCCAACCTGGGGTTCTTCTACGGTGTGACGCCGATCGTCTCGGACGGACTGGTCTACGGCGTCGACCGTGAACTGGTCTGCGTCGACGCGGCGAGCGGCGAGGTCGTCTTCAGGGTCGATCGCGAGTACGTAAACCCGCCCGCCGTCGCGCCCGCGAGAGCCTACGAGCACCCGACGCTGGTCTTCGACTCCCGACGGGGCGTCGACGGGCTGGACGCGCGTGGCGGGATCGCACTCGCCGGCCTCCGCCTGGGCTTGCGACGCTGGTCGATCGAACGAGACCAGGGCCTGGCCACGACGATACTGGGTGGACAGGACCACTCCGTCCCCGTCGCGGCCGGTGATTCGGTGTTCGTCACCACTGGCGACTCGTTGCTCGCCATCGACGCCAGTAGCGGGCGCGTTCGCTGGCGGCGCCCTGGCGGCGGCTATCGGCCGGCCGTCCGCGACGGAACGGTGTACGTCGCGAGCTACGCACGTGGACTCCTCGGCTACGACGTCGAGAGCGGCGAGCGAATCTTCTCGCCCGACGACGTCCAGTCACCGCTCTCGGTCACTGCCGCCCCGGAGCGGCTCGTGGTCCGGTGCCACCGACCGATCGTCGGCGTCGACTACGACGGGAGCGTCGCCTGGCGAAAGGGTCCGGAAGAATTCTGGGGCCGCGGCGCGATCGCGGCGGCAAACGGCGTCGCGTACACGGCCGGCGTCGACGAGGAGAACTCCCTCGTCGCGATAGACGTCAGCGACGGGACCACGCTGTGGACGAGTTCGATGGAACCGGAACAGACGCCACAGTCCGCCCCACCGTCCGTCGCCGACGGCGTCGTTTACGTCCCGGAAGACGACGCGGGACTGGCGGCAGTGGACGCCGAAGACGGACACGTCCGTTGGCGGTTCGACCCCGGCGAGGATCCGACGCGGTGGTCGCCGGCGGCGCTCGTCGGCGAGACGCTGTACGCGCTCGCCGACGGCCACCTCTACGCACTGGAGGAAGCATGACGGGCCACGAGCATCACGGACGGGACCACACCGACGGGAGTCACGACACACGCCGGCGCGTCACGACGACCTCCCTCCTTCGCGAGGGGGTCCGAAACGTGCGCACTCACCCCGAGTCCCTCTTGGCGCTCGTCCTCTCGGGCGTCCTCGTCGCAGGTATCGACTGGGTGACCCTGCACGGCGCCGTGCCCACGACCGGGTACGAGGGGATCCAGACGGGCGAAATTACCGTCGCGTTCGGCGTGGTCGTCCGGGCGTTCTCGCGCGCTTCCGTCTCGCCGCTGACGCTCGTCGGGCTGAAGCCGGCGTGGCTCGCCTGGGCCGTCGGACTCCAGGTGGCGAAGGTCGCCGTCGTCGCCGGCGGGGCCGTCTACGGGCTGGCCCGGCTCCGCAGCGTGGAACCGACGGCAGCCATCGCCGTGCGCTACGCAGTCGTCGTCGCAGCTCTCACGCTCTTCCCCTGGGACGTCACGTTCGAAGGAGGGTCCATGATCATCGGGATTCCGCTCATAATCGCGTTCACGGTCGTGCTGGTCAGGTTGTTCGCCCTCCCCGGGCTGCTGGTCGACGGACTGTCGATCACGGCTTCTCTCCGCCGAAGCTGGGGCCGGACGGCAGGCCACGGCTGGGCGCTGTTCGGAACCGTCCTCCTCGTCGGTCTGTTCAATCACCTCCTGACGAGCGTGCCCGTAGTCGGCCCCGTCGGAAGCGGGGTCGCCGCGGCGCTCCACGCCGGCGCAGTCGTCGTCTTCCTCCGGCGCACCTCGGAGTGACCGAGTGACGCCGGGCGAGGAATTCCGCGTCGAGGCAGTCCGGAGGACTTACTCCGTGTCCCAGACGTCGGCCATCGGACTCGACCGCGTCGAGGCGCCACTGCGCGATCGTGAACCCGCACGCGACCCGGACCGCGAGCGCGACCGACCGCTCGTCCCGCTCTCCGAACCGCCGTCCTTCCCCTCGACACTGTCCCCGCCGAGCGCGTCCACTGGCGAGAACTCGGGCAGGTTCGGCTCGGACATCCGGTCGACCTGTTCCTCGAACCAGTCCGGCATGTCCGTGCGGGCGCGCTCGAACAGGTCCAGCAGCGAGGAATCGGCGAGATAGGTAGAGCCGTAGTCGTCGGGTGCTCTGACCACTCTGCCACAGGCCTGGATCACCGTCCGCAACGCGGCGCGGTAGTACCAGCCCCACTGGCCGTCGGAGAGGCGCTGGGCGACCCTGGAGTCCCGGGTATTGGGATAGGGCGCCTTGCAGATGACCTGCCAGCGACACAGGTCACCCTCCAGGTCCAGGGCCTCCTCCATCTTCACCGAGAGGAAGACGTCAGGGTCGTCCGTGCGCTTCCAGGAGGTCAACTGGGCGTCCCGGTCCTCGGATTCGTGGCTCCGCAATCGCTCGCCGATGCCGAAATCGCGCAGGAGCGACTCCAGTTTCTCCTTGATCGCGTAGGAGTGACAGTGGATCAGCCCCTTCTCGTCCGGATGTTTCTGCATGATCCGGACGACCTGGCGGGCGATCTTGGGCAGGGTCTCGTCCCGTTCCTCGTAGGTCATCTTCCCCTGCGTGACGTCGTACAGCGGCCGGTTCTCGACGGGGAAGGTGTGGCCCACCTCGACCAGGGCGACGTCGTCCGTCGAGAGGCCGACGTTGGCGCAGAAGGCGTCCTTGTTGAGGATCGTGGCCGACAGCAGGGCGAATCGCTGGCCCCGGTCCCAGACGGTGTGTTTGAGGTACTTTTCGGGGTCGAGCGGTTTGATCGTGACGCTCGTCCCCTCGCCGTCGGGCTGGTCGACGACCCACGTCGTGACGCTGTCGGGGTCGCGATAGTCCTCGGCGAACCACGACAGCTCCTGGCGGAGCTTGTTCAGGCGGTCGCGTTCGGCCACCTCCTCGGCGGTCAGTTCCTCCTTCTGGCGGAGTTCCTTCACCCGGCGCTCGGACGTCGCGGCCAGGCCGTCGGCGTAGTTCGCGGCGTCCTCCAGGTCGTCGATGGCGGGCGGAGCCCTGTCCTCCCAGATGGGCACCGTGTCGGGGCCGAGTTCGATGGCGGCGTACATCTCGGCCCAGTCGCCCAGACCGTGGGCCTCGTCGACGACGGCGACGTCGCGCGTGCCGAACACGTCCGAGCCAGCGGTCTGCATGAAGTACGCCAGCGTCATCGCGGCGACGCGGCGGTTCGAGGCGATGGCGCGGTCCGAGAAGTACGGACAGCGGTGTTTGACCTGGCAGTCGAACATCCGCTCGCGGGCGCAGGGGGCCTGGTTGACCGGCGTCTCCGTCTCGCCGGGGAGGATGCAGCTGTAGTTGTTCTTCCCCCGGATGACGTTCAGGTCGTCGAGCATCGGCTCCTCGGCGACGTCGTCGAGCTGGGAGACCTGCGGCGTCGTGTAGTAGGCGTCGATGACCTCCTCCGCGTCGGCCTCGCCGGCGGTCCGGGCACAGCCTGCGATGGCGCGGGCAAGTAGCGACTTGCCGCTGCCCGTCGGCGCGCGCACCAGCACCACGCGGGCGCCGTCCTCGAAGGCCGCCTGGATGTCCGCGAGCGCTTCTTTCTGGTTGCCGCGATAGGAGGGCGCGGGAAACTCGTCGAAGATTCGCGCGGCGTTCACGTCCACCCGCAGTCTCCGGGTCCACGTCAATCCATCGGAGCAAACCGGCCGGTTATATACCGCCCGCAGGATTCGGCGTGGCCATGCGATCGACACGCCGTACGTACCTCACGGGTATCGGTGGACTCGCCGTGACCGCTCTCGCCGGCTGTAGCGAGCAAGCAGGCGGCGAGAGCGCTCCGTCGGTCGCGACGGTGGGCGAGCCGACGGTGCCCCCGACCACGCCAGATGGGTGACCTGATGCTCCAGAGGCACAAAACACATTACGGGACGGCGATTGCGTCAAGCAGACGAGAGAACGGGAGTGTCACTGGCCTCACCCGCCTCGCGACAGGCGCGGCGTCGCTGCGACCGGCGACTCGTCACGACGCTCTCCAGCGGCGGAAGCGGGCCCGAGAAGCGATGCGAACCGGACCGAGCTGGGGCCACTCTCCCGGGCGTTTATACACGAGTACGACAATAACCCGGTGACAACCCGCCCGGGAGCGCGCTTCCGGCGCGCCAGAGCACCAGACCAATGGAAGAACCAGTCTGCGTACTGTACTACGGTCCCGACGCCGCCGCGCTCGAGCAGCGGTGGGAGACGACCGAGCGACCGTTCGCGCTGTCGGCGTTCGACGACGCCGGAGGGGCCCGGGAGTTCGCCGCCGGGACGGCCGTCGACGCACTCGTCTGCTCGGGGCCGGACGCGATGGCCGTCGTCGACGACGTCCGCGACACCGTCGGGCACGTGCCGGTCGTCGTCCTCGACGACGGGGAGACCGACGCCGTCGCGGCCCTGGCCGACGGCGTGACGCACTGTCTCTCCGTGGACGAACGGGACCGCGTCGACGTGATCGAGCGCCTCGAACCCGTCGTCACGCGCTACCGACGCGAACGGCGTGAACGGACCATGCTCGACTCGCTCCTGGAGAACATCCCGCTCTCGGTGTACTTCAAGGACCGGCAGAGCCGGTTTCTCCGGGTTAGCGACGCGATGACGTCGATGATGGGCGACCCGTACATCGAGAGTCCCGACGGCGTCCGCTACTACGCGCCGGCAGACATCGTCGGCACCACGGACTTCGACGTCTTCCCGAACCACCTCGCGGAACCAGCCACACAGGACGACCGGTCGGTGATGGAGAACGAGGAGCCGATCGACCGGGTCGAACACGCCTACGGCCCGGCGTTCGACGGGAGCTACGTCGCCACGTCGAAGGCGCCGTGGTACGACGAACAGGGCGACGTCGTCGGCCTCGTCGGCGTCACGCGCGACATCAGCGAACGCAAGCAGTACGAACACCAGCTCGAACGCCAGAACGAGCGGCTCGAACGGTTCGCCGAAGTGATCAGTCACGACCTGCGCAACCCACTCGAGGTCGCCAAGAGCCGCCTCCGCTTCGCCAGGGAGGAGTGCGAGTCGGAGCACTTCGACGCCATCGACCGGTCGCTCGACCGGATGGACGACCTCATCGCCGACGTGTTGACCATCACGCGCTACGGGGAGACCGTCGAGGACCCCGACCTGGTCGACGTCGCCACCGTCGCCAGCGACGCCTGGGACGTCATCGACTCCCAGGGGGCGACGCTCGCGGTGAACACCGAGCTGGTCATCCGTGCCGACACCGGCCGGCTCTCCCAGCTCTTCGAGAACCTGTTCCGTAACTCGGTCGAACACGGCGCCGAGGACCCGGCCGACCTCACCGTGACCGTCGACGACCTCCCCCACAGGTCGGGGTTCTACGTCGCCGACGACGGCGTCGGCATCCCCGAGGACGAGCGCGATTCCGTCTTCGAGTCGGGGTTCAGCACGGACGAGGAGGGGACCGGGCTCGGCCTCGACATCGTCCGGTCCATCGTCGACGCCCACGGCTGGGTCGTCGAGGCGGTCGAGAGCGAGGGTGGCGGCGCCCGCTTCGAGTTCAAGAACGTCGCCGAGAAGGACCGCTGAGCGGGCGCGACCGGGCCCGCGCCTCCCCGGTTGTGCTTACAGGTCGGCGACGTGCTCGCGCGTAATCTCCTCGTCGTCGGGCAACCGGTCGATGCAGGCATAACAGAGGAAGTGTTCGGTGTCGTCGACGAGTTCGAGCGTCATCCCGCCGGTCGTCTCCGTCGACGTCGACCAGATGCCGGCGATGCCGCCGGCGATGGTGACGTCCTCGCCACAGCCGTCGCAGGGCCGGGTCGTCATACTCCACGTAGACCGACCACGGCGATAAGTCCCCGGCTGCCCCCGGCATTTATGAACGAGTAGGTCGATTTGATAGTGACATCGCCCCTGTCGGCGCGACACTGGGGAGACCAGAGAGACACCGATGCAGAAGGCGCCCCTGGTGGTGTACCACGGTCCCGACGCCACAGCGGTCACAGAGCGGTGGGACCAGCAACGCCGGCCCTTCGGCCTCCGAGGCCTGTCCGCGGCGGACGACGTTCTCGACGCCCTCGCCGAAGCCGACGTCGACTGTCTGGTCTGTGCAGGCGGCGAGGACGTGCTGGCCGTCGTCGACGACGCCCAGGCGTCGGTTCCTGGCCTCCAGGTAGTCGTGTTCGGGCGGGAGGACCTCGACGCCGCCACTGCGCTCGAACACGGCGCGGCCCACTTCGTCGACGTCGGCGAAGACGACCCGGTCGAGACGCTCGAAGCACTCCAGTCGGTCGTCGACCGGCACCACGCCCAGCACCGGGACCGGACGATGCTCGACTCGCTGCTGGAGAACATCCCGCTGTCGGTGTACTTCAAAGACCGCGACAGTCGCCACGTCGAAGTGAGCGACGAGATGCCGTCGACGAGCGCGAACCCGTACATCGAGAGCCCCGACGGCTGCCGCTACCACACGCCCGAGGACGTCGTCGGCCTCACGGACTTCGACCTCTATCCCCCGGAGCTGGCCGAGAGCGCGATGGCCGACGACCAGCGAGTCATCGAGTCCGAGGAGCCGGTCGTCGACCAGGTCGAACACACGCACGGCTCGGCGGTCGACGGCACGTACGTCGCCACGTCGAAGGCGCCGTGGTACGACGAGCAGGGCGACGTCGTCGGCCTCGTCGGCGTCACGCGCGACATCAGCGAACGCAAGCAGTACGAACACCAGCTCGAACGCCAGAACGGACGGCTCGAACGGTTCGCTGGCGTCCTCAGCCACGACCTGCGCAATCCGCTGGAGGTGGCCCAGGGCCGCCTCCGGCTCGCCAGGGAAGACGGCGATCCGGAGCACTTCGACGCCATCGAGCGGTCGCTCGACCGGATGGACGATCTCGTCGAAGACGTCCTGCGCCTGGCACGCCAGGGCGGGACCGTCACCGAACCGGACGCCGTCGCCGTCGCGACCGCCGCCAGGGACGCCTGGGACGTCGTCGATTCCGGCGACGCGACGCTCGTCGTCGACTCGGATCTCGTCGTCCTGGCCGACCCGAGTCGGCTGGCACAGCTGTTCGAGAACCTCTTTCGCAACGCCCTGGAACACGCCGCAGACCGACCCGACGCCCTCACTATCACGGTTGCGGACCTGCGGGATGCACGCGGCTTTCTCGTCGCGGACGACGGCGTCGGCATCCCCGAAGACGAGCGAGACACCGTCTTCGACGCGGGCTTTTCGACGGCCGACGACGGCACCGGCCTCGGCCTCAACATCGTCCGAACCATCGCCGACGCCCACGGCTGGCAGGTGACGGTGACCGAGAGCGACGGCGGCGGCGCGTGCTTCCAGTTCGGGAACGTCCACACTCCCGAGAGCTGATTCGCGCCCCGAATTTTTGTAGCTCGGTCGCGGAGAGGACAGTATGGAGGTGAACTGCGAAGGGTGTGCCGGCTGTTGCATCGACTGGCGCGCGCTGACCGACGCGACGGTGGACCACGAGCGTCGCGGCCGGTACGTCCCGCTCGACGACGTGGGGAACCTCGCACCGATCCACCGCGACGAGATCAGAGCCTTCGTCGACGAGGGGTTCGGCGACGTCCTCCAGCCCCGACTGTTCGCCGGTGAGGGCGACGCTATCGTCACCATCGACGGGACCGAGGTGGCGGCGATTCGCGGCCGACCCGCCTTCCTCGTCGGCCTGCGCAAGCCGCCAAAACCCGTCGGTCCCTTCGATCACGACCCGACGTGGCTGCCGACGTGTGCCTTCCTCGACCCGACGACGCTGCAGTGTCGCATCCACGGCGACGACCTGTACCCGGAGACCTGCCGGCGCTATCCCGGCGAGAACCTCGCGCTGGAGGTGGAGACGGGATGCGAGCGCGTGGAAGCGGTCTTCGGTGGGTCCCGGCTGGTCGACGACGAACCGCCCGACGACGCCGACCCGACCTTCGGGCCCGCTGCGGTCGGGACGACGGTGTTCGCCCACCCCAACCCCGACCGGCTGACGGGCGTCGTCGAGCGACTGCAGAACGACGAGTCGACCCGGACCGACCGCGCCGAGTTCGTCGCCGTCGCCGCCGCGTCCAGTCCCGCGATGCTGGCGGTCAGCGACCCCGTCTACGAGGAGACGCGCGAGCAGGTACTCGACGCGGATTCCTGGGCCGGACGGGCGATCGATCGATGGAGCGACCGGGCCGGCGACGCCGGGACGGCCGCGCCGGCGCCCGCCCCGCTCGCCGAGGAGATCGAGGAAGAAGCGGGCGCGCCGGAGACGCCGGGCTGGGATGCCGTCGGGTCCGACGGATAGGGCGCGTCGGGTCCGACAGTTAAGGCGCCGCGGCCGCGACTAGGCGGTATGCGCGTCCTCGTCACCGGTGCGACCGGGTTCGTCGGCGGTCGCCTCGTTCCAGAGTTGCTCGAGCGCGGCCACGACGTCCGCGCGCTCGTTCGCGACCCCGACGGGTACGACCCGCCCGAGGGCGTCGACGTGGTCGCCGGCGACCTGCTGGAACCGGGGAGCTTCGACGCCGCGCTGGCCGACGTCGAGGCCGCCTACTACCTCGTCCACTCGATGGGCTCGGGCGGCGACTTCGCCGAGCGCGACCGGCGCGCCGCCGCGAACTTCGCGCGAGCCGCCGGGGAGGCCGGCGTCGACCGCGTGGTCTATCTGGGCGGTCTCGGGGAGGACGACGACGGCGAGGGCGAGGAACTGTCGGCCCACCTCCGCTCCCGGCGCGAGGTCGAGCGCGTCCTGGCCGACGGGAACTACCAGCTGACGACGCTGCGGGCGGCGGTCATCATCGGAAAGGGGAGCGCCAGCTTCGAGATGATCCACCAGCTCGACCGGCGCCTCCCGGTGATGGTGACGCCCCGGTGGGTCCACACGCCGTGCCAGCCCATCGCCATCGACGACGTCGTCGGCTACCTGGCCGGCCTGCTCGAGGTCCCCGAGACGGCCGGTGAAACGTACGAAATCGGCGGCCCCGAGGTGCTGGACTACGCCACGATCATGCGCCGCACTGCGGCGGTGATGGGCCGACGAGAGCCCGTCATCATCGGCGTGCCGGTGCTGACTCCAGAGCTGTCGGCGTACTGGATCGGACTCGTGACGGACGTCCCGACGAGCGTCGCCCGGCCGCTCATCCACGGGCTGAAGACCCCCGTCGTCGCCGACGACGAGCCGATCCGCGAACTCGTCCCCCTCGACCTGACGCCGTTCGACGAGGCAGTCGCGCGGGCGCTCGCGAACGAAGCCGAGGGCGAGAGCGACGGCGAGGGCGAGCGATGAACGAGGGTAATCGATGAACGAGAGGGAGAGCGACGGCGGGGGCGAGCGATGAGTCGAGAGCCCACCCCACCGATCGAGTACGGCGAGACGTGGGTGTACGAGAGCATCGTCGGCGCGATCCCGGGCCTGGACCTGTCGGCCCGGGCCGCAGTCGCCGTCCAGTTCCTCCTCTTCGAGGGCGCCGTGCTGGCGCTGGCCGCCGTCTACGACCTCTGGACGGCGGCGCTGGCCGGGACCGCCGCCGTGCTCGTGGCGGCGGCGGGCAGCGTCGCCATGCTGACCATCGCCCGCCTCGCCCGCCGCGCCGACGCGCCGCAGGCCTACCGGCAACTGCTGTTCGGGTCGAGCATCGAGGTGGTCCTCGGCGTCGTCGCCTTCGTCGCGCTCGTCACGTACCTCTTCGTCGTCGACCCCAGGGGACCCGACGTAGGACTGGTCACCTCCCTGTTCGGCCCCGAACCGCCGGCACTCGTCGTGTTCCTGACGCTGTTGATCCTGTGGGACCTGTGTTACCGCATCGGCACCGGCTGGTGGGCGAGTGTCGTCGCGCTCTGGCGGTCGCTCCGGTACACCGTCGACCCCCAGGAGAGCAGCGCCCACCGCCGCGCCGACCTGGCGACGATGGCCTTCGGCCTGCTACAGCTGGGGCTCGTCCCCTTCGTTCGCGACGAGTGGGTCCTGCTGGTCGCCGTCGCCGGCCACGTGCTGGCCGTCGTCATGGTGAGCGCGCTGGCCATCCTGATCGCCGACAGGTCAGCGAGAAACGAGTAGCCAGAAGCGAGTCGCGAGTGACGTCACGAGGACTTGATCTGCTGGAACTGGTCGAGCAACTCCTCCGTGGAGTCGCCCGAGTCGTAGTCCACCTTTCCGCGGTACTCCGTCCGGTCGTCGTCTTCGCTCAGGTCGACTTCGGCGTTCTTGCGTTCGCGGCGTTCGTGTTCTTCGTTATCGTAAGCACCCATCGACATTGGTTACCACACACAATCTTGCATGTTAGTGCCTATCAATGTAACGGTCTCTCGGATCGGCGTTGATTTCGGTGCGAACGGGCTGGAGAACGTGCACCGATGGAAGGGTGAGTGGTTCGGGCCTGTGTTCGCGGTTCACTGCGTTCGGCTGGTGGGCCCGACCGAAGGGGGCTCGGCTTGCTCACGGTTCACTCCGTTCACCGTTCGCTCATAAGGTGGCCCTTCGCTTTGCTCAGGCCCGACCGCTGCTCACGGCTCGCTATCGCTCACCGTTCGCTCATAAGCTGGCCCCTCCCTTCGGTCGGGCCCAGCCTGCTCGCGGGTCGTTCCTCCCCGCTCGCATATAAGGCGGGCCGCTCACTGCGTTCGCGCCCCGCCCTCCAGAAGCCTCAAACCCATCCACAATCAAAGAACCCCCATGGCAGGTCCCGTCCGGTTCCGTCACTCGCTCGAGGGCTGGAGCGAGCAACGGGTTCACGACGCCCTCTATCAGCCCCTCGACGCGAACTTCGGTGCGACGCTCGCTTCCCCCTGGTTCTCCCCGCCGCCCGGCTACGAGGCCCGGCGCCTGGAGATGGACAACGGCGACCTCGCGCTGTTTTCCTGGTCCGACGACGACGCCTACTGGCTCGGCAACACCGAGACGCCCGAGACGCTCTGGCGAACGGACAAGTGCACCTTCGAAGAGGCGCCCTATCCGGTCACCCGGTGGGCCCAGCGCGAACTGCTCGCCCAGCTCGAAGAGGAAGACCCCTGGCTCGCCGACTACGACCACCTCGCGTGGTTCTTCCTCCCCGTCTTCTTCTCGAAGGACGGCCGCGAGAGCACGCGCAACTTCTTCCGCGAGCACGCCGCCGGCTTCCCGGACGCGGGCCGGGAAGCGGGACTCGAGTTCTACGAGTCACTCTTCTCGACCGGCGTCCTCGACGAGTACCGCTACACGATGGCGAGCAAGCTCGGGACGAGCGCTGGCGTCGACCTGACGCGGATGCAGGCGACGATGGGCGAGTTCAACGTCGCCAGGCTCCTCTACGACGCCGACCACGACTTCGAGCCGGAGGTCGAACTCGGGTCGGGCCACGCGCTCGACTACCAGGTCGACGACGTCCTCGTCGAGGTGACCCGGCCCCAGCCCCCGCGGCGGCGACGGGTCGACTCGCCCGTGGCGGCGGTCAAGGCCTCCGGCAACGCCAAGACGCGCGACCAGATCGCCATCCACGGCAACGCCGCGCTGTTCGTCGACTGCACCTCCTTCCGCGACGACCACTGGCGACAGATCATCGGCGAGAAGCCCGCCGTGGGCCACGAGCCCGTGGTCGTCTTCCGGATGCGCCCGGACGGGCGGACCGAGGGGTACGTCCGCGGGAACCTCCCGCTCGACGTGGGCGGAGTCCTCTCACAGCCCGCCCAGTGACGGGCTAGACCGGTCGTGCCCGTTCTACTACCTGTTCCACTGCGCGTGCTGCAGACGCTGCGCCGCAACGCGACGGCATCCGGTAACAACCTGAGAGCCAACTTCGAGGTACAGTTACCCTGGTCGGCGCGATAGATTCGGGCAGGAATGTCCGAGACCATCGTCCTGTACGTTGGCTCAGACGGGTCCGACGGACCGCCGCCGGGGGATCACCTCCTGAGCGACGCGGACGGACAGGTCCTCCGGCGTGAGACGGTCGCGGCGGCGAAGGCGACGCTGACCGACCGATCCGTCGACTGCCTCGTCACCGCCTACGACCTGCCCGACGGGACCGGGACCGAGCTGATCGGCCACGTCCGCGAGGTCGACCCGGACACGGGCTGTATCCTCTGTAGCGACGCGTCCCGGGACCGGATCGACACCGAGGCCGACGCGGGAACGACCCACGTCGCAGAGTTCGTCCGCACGGACAGCCCGGGGGCGGCCACTAGAGTCGCTCAACTGGTCGATACCACCGCCGATCGCCGGAGCCAGACGGCCTACCCGCTGCCGCAGAACGAGGACGAACGGCTGGCGGCGCTGGAACGCCACGACTTCGACTCCGAGCGGTTTCTTTCGGCCGTCCGCCGGCTCACCGACGTCGCCGCGGCGCACTTCGACGTCGCCCAGAGTTCGGTGAACCTCGTCACCGAGCGAACCCAGGAGTTCCTCGCCTGCCACGGCGAGTCGTGGGACGCGACGACCCGCGAGCAGTCCATCTGCACGTTCACGATCCTCGAAGACGGCGTGACAGTCGTCGAGGACATCCGGGAAGACCCCCGATTCGCGGACACCGAGTTCCTCGAGGAACTCGGCATCCGGTTCTACGCCGGTGCGTCCATCACGACCGACGACGGCCTCCCGCTCGGGACGGTCTGCGTCTACGACGACGAACCCCGGGCGTTCAGCGACGACGACGAGGCGTTCCTCGAATTGCTGGCGGCCGCGGCCGCAGACTGGCTGGCGATCCTCGGGGAACTGTCGGAAGAACAGCCCGAGAGCCGGGACCCCCGGAAGGACACCGACGGCGGACGAGGTGGCCGATGACCCGGAACGCGGCCGCGCAGTTCCGGTTTCCGGCCGGCCTCTCGGTCGACGGCGTGGACCCGGGGACGAACGTGATAGTCGGCGGGCCGTCGGGCCGGGGCGCCCGCGAGGTGGCGCTCCGACTGGCGATGGCGGGCGGCGAGGACGAGGGCGTCGTCCTGCTCTCGGCCGACGTCGGCGGGCGGTCGCTGCTGGACCGGGCCGAGGACGTGACCGGCGGGTTCGACCGCGCCCGGGTCGGCGTCGTCGACTGCTCCGGCATCGAGGACGACCAGCAGCGCTTCGACGAGCACGGGCGGACCATCGACGACCCCGGCGACCTGCTGGGGATCCAGATGGAATTCTCGGTGCTGTACGAGACGCTCGTCGAGCGCGGCCTCGACCGGGTCCGGGTGGGCGTGTTCTCCGTCTCGTCGCTGCTGGCCCACGCCGACCTCCGGGCGGTCTCGCGGTTCGTCCACATGCTCACCGGCCGGGTCATCGCGACGGGGGACCTGGGCGTGTTCGTCGTCGACGAGGCGATGCAGGACGACCGGACCGTCGACGCCATCGAGCGGTTCTGTGACGGCGCCATCGACGTCCGCGACGGGACCGACGGGACGTTCGAAGCCCGCGTCCGTGGACTCGGTGTCGAGCCCTATGGCGGGGACGAGGCCGAAGGCGGACACGGGGTCGAGGCCGGAAGCGAGCACGGAGCCGGGGACGAGGCCTGGCGGCCGGTCTCGACCGTGGAACGCGACCAGCAGCGACGGCGACCCTAGTCCTCTCGCCCGCGGGAGAGTTGCTCGCGGGTCGCTGCGGCGTCACCCTCGCCGTCGAGCGAGAGGCTGTCGATCCGGTCGAACTCGGAGCGGAGGCGCTCGAAGGCGGCGTCGGCGTCGTCGGCCCGGTCCTTCGCGTTCGAGAGGTGGCGGACGCAGGTGTTCCAGTCGTCGGCGAAGTCGTCGAAGCGCTGGCCGAGCCGCTGGAGCCGGTCCTGCACCGCGAGGGCCTCCTCGGAGAGGCGCTGGGCGTGGACGCCGGCCTTGACGAGTTCGAGCTTCTGGCCCAGCGTCAGCGGCGAGACGACCTGGACCCCCCTGCTGGTGTACTCGCGCAGCATGTCGTACTCCTCGGTGACGAGGTGGTAGTAGACGCTCTCGCTCGGGATGAAGGCGAAGGCGAACTCGGCGGTCCCCTCGTCCGGGCGGACGTACGCCGTCGCGATCTTGTCGAGCTGGTCGTCGACCCGGCGGGCGAACTCCTGTTCGTGACGCGCGCGAACCTCCGGGTCGTCGGCGTTCACGGCGCGCTCGTAGGCCTCCAGCGGGAACTTCGCGTCGATGGCGACGAGCCCGTCGGCGGTCTCGACGTGGGCGTCGGGGCGCCGGTTGCCGACGACGGCCTCCTGGGTGCCGAACATGTCCGGCGGGAGCTGGTCGGCGAGGATGGTCTCCAGTTGCTGCTCGCCGAAGCTCCCCCGGTGCTGGGGCGTCTGCAGCATCTGCTCGACGTCGCTGTGGAACTGCTTCATCTCGCGGGCGTGGGTCTCGATCTGTGCGGCCGTCCCGTCCAGGCCGAGCCCGGCGATGGCGTTGCCGACGGAGGACTGGAGCTGGGCCTCGTCGAGCTGGGCTGGACCGTCACCGCCGCCGCCGTCACGGACGGCGAGGACGAGCACCGACAGCGCGAGGACGACGGTCGCCGCGCCGAGGGCGACTTCGAGCGTGGTCATACCCGGACCAGACCGCATCCGGCCTTAAAACCACCTGGCCGCGACCGGACGGTCGCCTGATACCGACCAGTCACGAGTCGGACCGGAACTGGCCCGTAGCGGCCGGCGACCGGTAAAGGTCGGGAATTAACCGGTGCGGAGTCGTAGGAGGCCCATGCTCCCGCTCGCGTTCGGCTGGCGCCACCTGCTCTTCGCGAACTGGCCCGTCGACACCGACGTGCTCGACGCCCACCTCCCCGAACCCTTCGCCGTCCAGGAGTTCGACGGCACCGGCTGGCTCACCGTCGTCCCCTTCACGAACGTGGACACCCGGCCACGGGGACTGCCCGCGGCGGTGGGGCTCCCGCTCCCCGAACTGAACCTGCGGACCTACGTCACGATGGAGGGGGAACCCGGCGTCTACTTCTTCAGCCTCGACGCCGACAGCCTGCTGGCGACCATCGCGGCGCGGCTGACCCACCACCTGCCGTACTACAACGCCGACGTCGACGTCGGCTGGGTCGACGGGCGCGTGGAATTTTCCAGCTACAGGCGCCAGCCGGGGGACCGTCCCGCGCACTACCGCGCCACCTACTGGCCCACTGGGGAGCCGTTCACGGCCGAACCGGCCTCGCGCGCCGAGTTCCTGACCGAGCGCCGGCGCCTCTACACACAGGCCCCCGACGGGTCGGTCCGGTACACAGACGTCGACCACCCGCCGTGGACGCTCTACCCCGCCGAGGCCGACGTCGCGGAGAACACGCTGTTCGAGGCCAACGGCTTCGACCACCCCGACGGCGACCCCCTCTTGCTCTTCAGCCCCGGCACCGACGTGACGACGACTCGGAGCCGGCGCTGGGACTGATAGTGGTGGTTGTAACTTTTTACCGGCATTCGCCGGTACCGGCCACGTCGAACGCCGGTACGGGCTTACAACCACCACTATGACGGGAGAACGAGGAAGCGCCGTCGGCGAGCCCGACCGTCAGACCGCCAGGTACGAGAAGATCATCAGCACGACGTTGTAGACGGCGTGGGCGACGACGGGAACGACCAGGTTGTCGGTGTACTCGTACACCGCCCCGAAGACGCAGCCGACGGCGGTGATGAGGAGCGCGCCGGCGACGACGGACGCGAGCGCGCCCGAGTAGTTCGCGAGGTGCATCGACCCGAACAGGAGGCTCGCCCCGAGCACCGCCGGAATCGGCCCGACCCGCTGGCGGAGCCGTCCCTGGATCGCCCCGCGGAAGAGCAGTTCCTCGGCCGGCGCGACCAGGACGACCGACAGCGCGGCCAGACCTAGCAGGAACGTCGGGTCGGTCGCGGCGACGTCACCGATGACGGAGTCCGGCACCAGACCGAGGACCGAGAGGAGAACCGAGAGCCCGGTCGCGATCACCAGCGCCAGCACCACGCCAGCGAGGATAGCGATAAGGTCGTTGCGGGAGGGGCGCCTGACCGGGACCGGAACGTCCCGGACCCGGACGTAGGCGTACCCGACGACCAGGAACGCGACCTGGCCCGCGGCCGTCGCCCCCAGGAGGACCGCCGTGCCCGCCAGGTCGTAGCCGAGGACGAACATCGGGACGATGAAGGCCACGCCCGCGACGAGCGAGACGAGGAAAGCGAGGACGGTGAGGCCGAACAGTTCGAGGACCGGCAGCGCCCAGCCCGCGCCGCGAGCGGCCGTATTTGCCATGTACGGGGCCTCGTGCGGCCACCCCGTAACTGTTCGGGGGCTGATAGTGGTGGTTCGTTCCCGGAGGGACGCGACGCCGACCGAGCGTTGAAATGGTTGGGAATGCTATACGAAGGCGAGACGTTCCCGCCCCACCATGTCATTCCTCAACCTCACCAACGAGACCTGGCTCGACCTGACGGTGAACCTCGTCCCACTGGCAATTCTGGCGTTCATGGACGTCCTCTTCTGGATCTTCAACCCCTGGGGCTGGGACCCGCTGATCATCGTCGTCTCGCACTTCCTGACGCTGTTTCCCCTCCTGTTGCTCGGGATACTGACCTACGTCAGCGGCCTGTTCGTCCAGCGCGACGAGGGGAAAGCGGCAGCCAGGGAGTGAGCGGGCCGGTCGCCGGCAGCGCGAGCCGACCACGCGATGGCGAGGTCGACCGACACCAGACTGGTCGCCGAAAGGACGACCAAAGACGGATAGTGCGAGGTTATCGAACGGGTCGCCGATGGGGCCCCGAACGGAAGCACCTCCAGACCGGGCAGAGCGGCGCTCTGAGTGGACGCAGTCGGCGGATGGGAGGGCGGAGAGGCGAGCACGAGCCTCGTTTGAGACACTGAGCGGCCGTCGGCCGACTCGACGCCGATAAGCCGGTCTTACTGGAATCGAAGCCGGCGTCTCCTCGATACTCGGCCTATAACTTCGGTGGCTTCCGCCCATCACTGGGGCATGAAAGCCTCTGCGGGCGGGAGTGTCACCGAACCTCCCAGCCAGGAACCACCGTCGAGGGTCGAAGACCAGACGGTCTGGACCCGTCCCCCGCACGTCCTCTGGCTGACGCCGGACAAACCGGACAACATCAGCGTCGGCCGGAACCGGATCGCCGAGCGTCTCGACGCGGACGGCATCGAGGTGACCGTCCGGGGAACGACGCCGTCGACGATACTCGCCTCGTTCCGGGAGCGAGCGCAGTACGACGCGATCGTCGGAACCACGCGCTCCGGTGCGATGGCCGGCGCGTTCCTGAGCGTACTCACTGGGACGCCCCTGGTCGTCGACCACGTCGACCCGATCCGCCAGCTAGAGGAGACCCATCCGCCGTGGCTCGTGGTCGCCGTTCGCTGGGTCGAGAACCTCGCGTTCTGGCTGTCCGAGCGCGTCCTCTTCGTCTACGAGGAAGAGGAATCCCGCGTCAACCGGTTCGCGGACGCGTCCTCGCCCACCGAACTCGGCGTCGATTACGAGCAGATAGCGAACCCGTCGCCGTTCACCGTCGAGGCAGCTCGCGACCGGATCGCCGACTACGACCTGCGCGAGAACGTCGCGATATACGTCGGCGGCCTGGAACCGATCTACCACGTCGAGTCGCTCCTCGACAGCGTCGACCACCTCGAGGACTGGAGCCTGCTCGTCCTGGGCACCGGGTCGCTCGCGGACGACGTCGAACGCGCCGCGGCGAGCAACGACGCCATCGTCTTCCCGGGAAGTGTCCCCCACGAGGAGATGCCCGGCTTCCTGCACCTCGCCGACGTCGGCGTGTGCCTCGTCGACGACCCGCGCACGCTGAAGGTACTCGAGTACGGTGCCGCGGGGCTCCCGACCGTCCATCTGCGTGGTCGGTCCCAGGGCCGGTTCGGCGGCCTGCTGGAGTACTGTGACACGAGTCCGGAGAGCATCGCCCGGGCGGTCCAGCGGGCGCACGAGCGTGACGGCGAGGCGCTCGGCGAGTTCGTTCGCGCCTACGACTGGGGCGACATCGGCGCACAGTATCGACGAGCGATCCTCTCGACGGTCTCTCGAATCAATGCGTGACATCGTCCTCGTCACGGTCGACTCGCTCCGCGCCGACCACGTCGGCTGGCAGGGGTACGACCGCGAGACGACGCCGAATCTCGACGAACTGGCCGAGGTGGCGCGCGTCTTCTCCCGCGCGTTCTCACACGCCTGCTCGACCCGGCCGTCGTTCCCGAGCATCCTGACGTCGTCGTACGCGCTGATGTACGGCGGGTTCGAGCGGCTCTCGGCCGACAGGACCACCCTCGCGGAAGCGCTCTCCCGTGGCGGCTACCGGACCGCCGGCTTCCACTCGAACCTCTACCTGTCGGCCGACTTCGGCTACGACAGGGGGTTCGACACGTTCTACGACTCCCGGACGGACCCGTCGGTGACGGCGAAGGCCAGGAACGCCGTCAAACGTAACCTCGACAGCGACGGGCTGGTCTATCGGACGCTCCAGGGGCTGTTCAACGCCACCGAGAAACGGACCGGCATCGAGGTCGGATCGCCGTACGTCGACGCCGCGGAGCTGACCGACCTCGCGCTCGAGTGGGTCCGGGACGGGGGCGGTGACGACGGTCCGCGGTTCCTGTGGGTCCACTACATGGACGTCCACCACCCCTACGTCCCGCCTGCCGACTACCAGCGGCGGTTCCGGGACGACCCCGTCTCCGACCGGGACGCCGTCCAGCTCCGGCGGAAGATGCTGGAAGCTCCCGCGGACGTCACGGACGGGGAGCGACAGACGCTCCTCGACCTCTACGACGCGGAGATAGCGTACGTCGACCGGGAAGTCGACCGGCTCCTCGAAGAAGTCAGGTCCGCCTGGAGCGACGATACCGTGGTCGCGTTCACGGCGGACCACGGCGAGGAGTTCGCGGACCACGGCGGGTTCAGTCACAGCGCGACGTTCTACGACGAGGTGCTCCACGTGCCGTTCCTGCTGGCGGACGGGACCAGCGGGGAGTCCGACGAAACGAGCGGACGGTCCGACGACCTCGTCGGCCTCCTCGACCTCGCGCCGACGCTCGTCGACTGCGCGGGCCTCGCGCAACCGGGCGCCTTCGAGGGGTCGAGCCTGCTGGACGACGACCGGGACCGGTCAGAGGTGGTCGCGGAGTGGGCCGACACCGACCCGGCGTCGGACGGCCGTCGATACGCGATACGGGGCGAGGACTGGAAGTACGTCCGGATGGACGACGGCACGGAACGACTGTTCGTCCTGCGGTCGGACCCGGGAGAACGGAACAACGTCGTGGACACCATGCCGGAGGTGGCCGACGAGTTCCGCGCCCGTCTGCAGGACCACCGGGAACTGCTGGCCGAAACGAACCAGGATCTGGGCGACGTGACGATGGAGGAAGACGTCGCCGAGCGGTTGCGCCTCCTCGGCTACCAGGAGTGAGCGCGCCACTCGCGCGACCTGATCGCGCCTGGAGGGGAGTCGTGTCGCGCCGGGAAGGGTGCCGGGCGGTCACGGAACGATCTTCTCGGCGATCCGCTTGAGCGGGCCCAGGTCGACGCCGAACCGCTCCTCGAAACTCCAGAGGAGCACGAGTTCCTCCTCCTCGACGCCGCCGAACCGGAGGACGATGAGCGCGTACAGCGAGACGAACGCGCCGAACCCGACGACGAGCAGCGGGAGCGTGACCGTGAAGAACGTCGTCGTGACCCAGTAGACGGCGCCGACGACCAGCAGGGCGATCAGGCTCGGCCGCACCATCCCGGCCGTGAACGGCTGGATGCCCGTCTCGCCGTAGAGCTGGTACGTGTACAGCGCGTTCAACAGCCCGTAGGAGACCGACGTCGCGACGGCCGCGCCGAGTAACCCGTACTCCGGTATCAGCAGGAGGTTGAGAGTGACGTTCGTGGCGGCGACTGCGATGTTGTCGTACATGATGAGCCGCGTCCGCCCGACGGACGTCAGCGTGTTCCCGTTCGGGCCGACGACGGCGTGGGTGAAGAAGCCGACCGCCAGCACCGACAGGGCCAGCGCACCCCCGTCGTACTCCGCGCCAAACGTCACCCGAATGACCATCTCCGGGAAGAGCACCACGACGAGGAACACCGGCAGCGTGGCGAGCAGGATCCACTTCGAGGAGAGCTGGTAGGTCCGGCGCATCTCCCCGACGGAGTCCCCGGCGTCGAGCGACGAGATGACCGGCATCACCATGAACCCGAACGCCGACAGGACGACCGTGAGCAGCTGGGCGAGCGGATAGACGACGTTGTAGACGCCGACGACGGTGGTCGAGGCGAAGTAGCCCAGGAAGAACGTGTCGATGTGGGAGAGCACCTGGAGCATCGCGGCGGTGATCATCAGCGGCGCGGAGAACGCGACCAGTTCGCGGTGCATCGACGTGGCCGGCGCGTCCGCGAACAGGGGCGTGTAGCGGACCAGGTAGTACGCCCCGAGCAGGCCGGCGAAGACATAGGCGACTCCGTAGGCCCACGCGGCCGCGACCGTCCCGAGGCCGTACAGCAGGACGACGGCGACCAGGAGAAAGCGGGAGACGGGGAGCGTGAGGTTCTGGATGAGCACCTTCGGGACCGACTGCTGCATCCCCTGGACGCCGCCGATCGCCATCCGGAAGACGACCGCGAACGGCAGGACGACGCTGAACACGCGGATCACCGGGGCGACGGCGGGGTCGTGGAAGACGCGAACGGCGATCAGGTCCGCCGAGAGGAAGAGGCCGACGCCGGCGAGGAGTCCGACCGGGAGCGCGATTTCCAGGGCGGACTTCAGGACCCCGCGGCGGTCTGCGGGGTCGTCGCGTCGCGGCAGGTACCGGCCGACCCCGCTGTCGAGGCCGACGAGCACGAATATCGACGTCGCCGTCATGAGCTTCAGCCCGATGGAGACGGCGCCGTAGTCGGTCGGGCCGAGATACCGCGCGATCAGGAGTTTCGCGACGAACGAGACGACGAGTTCGAGGACGACGCCGGCGAAGACGATGCCGGCCCCCTTGAAGATCTGTCGGATCCGGTCTCCCTGGATGGCCGTGCCCATCGGCTCACCTCCGTTTGCGCATCGTGAACTCCAGCACGCCCGTCACGTAGGGTAGTTTCACGAGTTCGATCAGCGAGGGGTTCCGCTTCGAAAGCTGCTTGAGCAGCCAGGAGGGCGGTCTCGCGTACCACTTGCCGGAGGTGCCGAACAGCCGGACGTTCCGGTGGACGACGGTCAACCCGGCGTCGGCCCCGACCTCGTAGGACAGTTCGTCGTCGGCGGTGTAGTACATCGGCGTCCGCCAGTACCACGTCGACCGGTGGGTGGGGTCATTCTTGGCGCTCCGGCTGTGGGCCAGCGGCACTTCGGCGTAGAACTCGCCGTCGTCCCGGAGCGCCTCGCCGACCTGGCGGAACACCGTCGGGAGGTCGTCGTGCGGGAGGTGTTCGAGGACGTGGTGGGCCTCGATGCGGTCGAACGACGCCCGCTCGAAGGGCCACTCTTCGGTGACGTCCGCGACGACGTCGACGCCCGGCACCGCGGCGACGTCGACGTTCACCCCGTCGGTCGCCGGGTTCTCGCCGCCGCCCAGTTCGAGGATCCGCTGGCTGGCCATCACTGGGAGCGGACGTCGTCGTAGACCTGCAGGTAGGTATTTGCGGTCCTCTCCCAGGAGAACGCCTCGGCGCGTTCCCGGCCGCGGTCCTCGAACCCGACCCGGTAGTCGTCGTCCTCGACGAGGCGGCCCAGCAGGGCGGCGTGTTCGGTCGCGTCCATCGGGTCGTCGACGTACGCCGCGGCGTCGCCACACACCTCCAGCGGTGAGCCGCGACGGGTCGTGACCACCGCCGTCCCGCAGGCCATCGCTTCGACGAAGGGTAGCCCGAAGCCCTCGTACAGCGTCGGCAGGTAGAGCGCCGAGGCGCGGTTGTAGTAGTCGATCAGGGTCTCCTCGGAGACGTACCCCGTAATCTCGGCGTTCGACGGGAGTTCGTGGGGGTAGTCGGACCACATCTTCCCGGGGAGAACGAACCGGACGTCGGACAGTTCAGCCATCGTCTCGACGATGGTGGGGACGTTCTTCCGCGGGTTCCGGTTGTTGACGACGACGAGCACGAACGGGTCGACCGTGTCCGTCGGCGTGGTGTCCTCGAAGTCCTCGCTCCGGCCGAGCGGGATAATCTGCGTCCGGTCGGCCGGAACGCCGCCCCTGTTTACCGCGAGCTGCCTGGTGTACTCGGTGCTGAAACCGATCCGCTGGGGCCGACGGGACGTGAGCCTGAATATCGCCCGCATGAGCATGAAGATCCGGTGGTCGGGACGTTCCAGGAGGTCGCGGCGCGAGCGCCACCAGTGGTAGCCGCCGTGCTGGGTGACGACCATCGGTTTCGACGAGAGCCAGACGCCCACGTCCCGACGGCGGAAGGGGATGGTGTTGAGGTGGACGAGGTCCGCGTCCCGCCACTGGTCGACCTCGAAGGCGTGCTCGTCGTCGAGCACGTACCGCTTTATCTGCTCGATGCAGTACAGCCCGCTGCTCTTGCTGTCGTAGTGCGTGTCGAACCAGATGGCAGTCGGTTCCGCCAGCGTCGGCGTGGTCGCCGGTTCCTGGAGCATTCTACGTCACGTATCCGAGATCGGCCAGTCTGTCAGTCACGTCGGCCGTGACGTCGTGCTCGTCCATGGTGTCGCCCGCCGTGATCGCCTTCCGCGTCTCGTAGGGCAACGCGTCCCAGGGGACGCGGACGTTCCCGGGCGTGTAGATCGACTTCCGGTGGCCGTAGTCCCGGACGGGAAACGGCCAGACGCGTTCGCCGAGCATGTTGCCGTGGTCGGCAGTGAGGACCGACTTGCCCGTGAGGTCCAGGCCGAGTTCCTTCGCGACTGGATACACGACCCGGAGGTTGTCGGCGTACGCTTCGAGAACCGCCGATCGGTCGACGGTGCCGCGTTGCAGGGCGTCCCAGGGCGATTCGTCGACGTTCCAGAAACTCCCGGGGAGGTCGCTCCCGACGAACGGCTGGTGGGGTTGCATGAAGTGGACGATCAGTCGTTTGTCGGGATGGGCCGCCGCGACCTCCCGACTCCGCTCGGCGAGTACGTCCGGGAGGACGGTCCCCTCCTCGTCGTCCCAGCCATCCTCCCACACGTCGTACCTGGCGTGGAACTCGTTTTCCGTGATGGTCGAGACGTACGGGTTCGCGGTGACGTACACCGTCTCGGGGAACGACCGGCCCGCGAAGTTCTCCGTGACCCACTCGGGCGTCGAGGCGCCACGGGAACGGACGCTCTCGCAGTTCGGATTGACGACGTCCCGGTAGAGGTCGAACCGACACGCGTCGAGGACGAGGAGGTTGTCCCAGTCCTTCGCCATCACGTACTCGCCGGTGTTTCCCTCGACCCGGCGGAACCAGAGCCCGCCGGCGATCCGGTGGAGAAATCGACTCTTCCACCACGTTGGCGACGCGCCGTGTTCACGGACTTCGTCGAGGACGTACTGTACAGTGGTGTAGGCGTCTGCGATGTGGGACATCGATGAGTCAGCGGGGATCGAACGATCGGTGGAGATCCGAGCAGGGCAGTTGCGTCGGCGATACCGCGTCTGTCAGCATGTTAGCTTTCTGACTACTAATAGATTCGGGAGGGGCCCGGTCTCACCGGCGAGAGACCGACAGCGAGAGACCGGCGAGCCGCGGAAACCGCCGCCGACTCGTCGACGGGGGACCTACAGGTATCCCAGATCCCGCAACTGGGACGTCATCTGCTCCCGCTCCGCGTCCGTCTCCGGGGCCGTGTACGTCGGATCGCCCATGTAGCGGCCGCAGTACTCGACGAGCGCCGGGGTCACGTCGAGGTGCGTCTCGACGCCCCAGGGCCGCGTCCCGGCCCAGATGCCCGTCGTCTCGTCGTGGACGTGGATCCACTTCCCGCGAGGGTCGTGTTTCATCCCGTGGTCGCTAACCACGAGCACGTCGTCGGGGTCGATGGCGTCCACGAGCCGGTCGGACGTCTCGTCAATCGTCCGGTAGGCCCGTTCGATAACCTCCGCGTCGTCGGTGACGTGGAGCAGTCGGTCGAGGAGCGTGAAGACGACGAAGTGGAGCCTGAACTCCTCGCGCCCGACCAGTTCGAGGACGAGGTCCCGTTCGGCCTCGTGGGTCCGGAACAGGTCCTCGACGTAGCCGTCGCGGATCTCCCCCGCGTCGTCGAACTTCGACGGTTCGCCGTCGTAGCGCTCCCGGACCCACTCCTGGAGCGACGCCGGCTGGACGCTCACCTCGGGGCTGGGGAAGCCGCTGACCGTGACGCCGTCGGTCTCTTTCGGCGGGTACGTGAGCGGCACGGCGAACGCCAGCGAGTCGGGGACGTAGTGCCAGACGCGTTTGTACGGGACGTCGTCGTTGGTGGGCTGACGTCCGAGCACCTGCCGTCGCGCCCATATCCGCGCCGGCCGGCCGAACAGGTTCCGCGGAATCAACCGGTCGACCGACGAGAACAGATCGAACCGACGCTCGTCCTCGATCAGCCCGCTGAGCATCGCGACGCCGTGTTCCCGGGTCGACAGCCCGGTCGTCAGCGTCGTCCAGGCGCTCCCGCTGTCTATCTCTCTCGACTGCCAGAACGGTTCCGGGAGCAACACGCCGCCGTGGTCCAGCCCGCCGTACCACTCGAGATCGTACTCGTCGAGGTGGGACTCCGTCGCCCCGTCCCAGCCGACGACGAGCACCTGCTTGTCCATAGTAGTTGTTAGTTCGTCGACATACAAGGGCTTTCGGTGCCCGGCGACAGACCTGGGCCGGGGTTCCAGCGGAAGGCCCGTCCACCGACCCGTCGACGCTCACTCCCAGTCGTAGCCGAACTCGTCGGCGTCGCGGTGGATGTAGTCGTTCTCCAGCGCCTCGCTCACGGTCCGGCCGAGTTCGTCCAGCGCCTCCTCGACGTCCCCGACGTCGGTCCGGTCGAGCGGGCCGTCGGCCCCCGCCAGGTCCGCCGGCACCGACGGCGCCCGGTACCCGACGTCCTCGGCGACGGGGTTCCAGTAGAGGTCGATAGCCTCGATTAGGCCGGCGTCGCGAACGACCCGGAACTGTTCCTCGGTCAGGTAGGTGTGTTCGGCCCACTCGGTGAAGGCCGCCTCCCACGCGCCCTGGTCCAGGAGTGCGGCGAGTTCCTCGCGCCGGTAGTTGCCGCCCGTCTCCTCGTCCAGTTCCTCGACCGCGTCGTAGTCGCCCGGGTCCTGGGGCCCGTGTAATGCTGGCGGGTCGGGGGGTTCGACGTCGAGTGGCATGCGTGTACGTTCGGCCGGCAGCGGTATCATAGTTGTCGCCGGAACGAACGGAGAGGTGGCATGACGAAACGCACTAATCGCAGTCGGTTTCCGAGAAGAGCCTAGGCCGGGATTTGAACCCGGGCTCTCGTCCTTACCAAGGACGCGCTTTACCGCTAAGCTACCCAGGCAGGCATCTCTTGGTTACCCTGATTCGTCTTTAGTCGTTTCGATTCGCGAGCGGGCACGCGAATCCCTCTCACTAGTGGTCGGCGGAGGTGCGGACCCCGTCGCTGGCCGGCGGCTCCGTCCCGGCGAGCGTGCCGAGCGTCTCCAGGACGTCGCTCTCGGCGACGCGCTCGACCGGCGGGAGGCCGTCGGCGGCGAGGTCGGTGGCGTACTCGCGCAGACGGGCCGGTGCGCGGCCGCCGGCGGCGGTCGTCCCGGCGACGACGGCGAGTTCGAGGACGTCGGCCTCCAGGTCGGTGTCGGGGGAGTCGTCACCGGTCACGCGGCGGACGGTCTGGTCCGTGCCGAAGGCGCGGACGACGGCGACGGCGGCCTCGGCGGCCTCGGTCCGGGCGAGCAGGTAGAACCCCCGGGAGACGAGGATGTCGGCGATGAGGATGTCCAGGTCGGCCTCGTCCCGCTGATTTGGCGAGCCGGGGCTCGACGAGTCAGCGTGGCCGTTCTCGGCCGGCCTGACGTCGGCGTCTGCCCAGGGGTCGTCACGAGCGAGCGTCCGCGTGAGCCTGAGGCCCTCGTAGATGAGCTGGACGCCGGCGGCGCGCTCGGAGAGACGCTCGACGGACTCCTCGCGGACTGCGCGGGCACTGGCGAGTGTGAGAACACCCGGCGTCACCGACGCGGCGTCGAGACGGTCCTCGATCCGGGCGTGGAGGCGGTCGGGTTCGACGTCTTCGACCGCCGCCAGCGCGGCCCGGCGGACCGCCGCGGCTTCCTCCATTGATTCAGGGTTACGACGGGGAGGCCAAAGACCTTTGGAAACGCCGAGGGTCCACTCAATCGTGATTCACGCGGCCACAGACGGCGACGTCGCTGTGGTGACGCTCGACCGCCCACAGCGCCGCAACGCGCTCACCCGCGAGGGGCTGGCCGAGCTCGGAGCGGCCATCGAGGAGGCGTCGGCGCCCGTCCTCTATCTCCACGGCGCGGGCGAGGGGTTCTGCGCCGGCGCGGACCTGGACGTGGTCGACGCCCTGGACGAGCACGAGGCGGCAGCGTTCGCCGCCGAAGGGCAGGACGTCGCCCGCGCGCTCGCTACCTACGACGGGGCGACCGTCGCCGGAATCGACGGCGCGGCCCGCGGCGGTGGGGTGGAACTCGCCCTCGCCTGTGACGTCCGGGTCTGTACGCCCGAGGCGACGCTGGCCGAGAGCGGCGTCTCGCTGGGGCTGTTCGGCGCCTGGGGCGGGACGGCCCGCCTCCCCGACGTCGTCGGCCGCGGCGTCGCGGCAGACCTGGCGCTCTCCGGCCGCGTCCTCGACGCCGAGGAAGCGAGGGGAGTGGGCCTGGTCTCCCGCGTCGTGGACGACCCGCGGACCGTCGCCGACGAGATAGCCGGCAACGACGCCGATTCGGTCCGCGCCGTCGCCGAACTGCTCCGGAATCCGGCGGACCCCACGAGCCAGGAGGAACGCGAACGGCAGAGCTTCGCCGACCTGGTCGGCAAACGCTCTGACGAGGACGGGTAACTGGGCCTGTCGATTCGTATATCGTTGGAAGCGTAACAGTTGAATCCTTCTAGCGCCCACGGTGGACCAATGCCGGAGTGCGACTACTGCGACGCCGCGTTCGAAGACGAGGATTCCTACCTGGCTCACCTCCGGGACGCACACGAGGGAGAGCTCGGCTCGATCGACCAGCGGCGCGTCGACGACCTGGAGCGGGACGACGGGAGCGCGATTCCGACCGGTCCGGCCGTCCTCGGCCTCGTCCTGGTCGTGGGGCTGGGACTCGTCGCCTACCTGACGCTGTTCGCGGGGTCGGGCGGCGGCGGCGCCACCGACCTCCCGAACCGCGGCGACCAGGCGGTCATCTCGCAGGTCCAGAACGAACCGTCGTCCGGCAACAACCACGTCGAGCAGGGAACGGAAATCGACTACGAGCGGACGCCCCCGACCGGCGGCACCCACTACTTCGGCGTCGTGAACCCGGGCTTCTACGAGGAGCCCCAGCCCTACGGCCTGCTCGTCCACTCGCTCGAACACGGCCACATCGTCGTCTACTACGACCCCGACCAGCTAAGCCCCGAGGCCGAGGAGAACCTCCGGTCCTACGCCCAGACCTACACGGGCACCTGGCAGGGCTTCGTCGTCGTCCCCACCCCCGAGGACGACCCCGAATCGGCATACGTCCTGACGGCCTGGGAGAACCGCCTGACGATGGACGAGTACGACCCCGAGACCGTCCGCCAGTTCACTGGCGAGTTCATCGGCCGCGGCCCCGAGAACCCTGTTCGGCCGCGATAGGGAGTGAGGAGGTGTTGTCGTTTTAGTTCGGTCTGCGTTATTCAGTCGTACTCAGGTGAGCTGTGTGTTCGTCAGGATGTGTATGCGTCACAGATAGTATCGTAAACCGGTGGGGAAGATTCTACCCTGGTACATACTAGGTTGTGTCGTCCTGTTCAAATGGAAGGTCGTCCAGCGGCGATTCATGGCCGACGTGAACTTCAATTTCCACGTCTAAACCATCTCTTACCGCCAGAATCGCCGCCCAGGCCCGATGATTCCCGTCAAGCATCACTGGAGGCCAGAATTCATCGTACTGTCGAACGACGGCCGCGCCGAACGTGTGATCGGGGTACTGGTGACGCATTGACGAGATTTTCTCGACAAACTCTGGGAAGTCTACATCAAACTCTCCGGCTTGCATTCTATCAATGGCACCAGCGAGTGTCTCGCCACCAGTCATCCAATTACAACCGATACTAGGGTATGGATCAAACTTTCCAAGTTCGGAACCCCTCACGACGAGTGTCGTCCACTGAGGCGCTCTGAATGTTGCATACTGGACTGGCTCGTCGTACGTCGTTCCGAGTTTAGAGACAAGTCGCTCTTTGTCCCAGCCTGATGGGTCGGCATCAGGATACTCCTCCTTTTGAGCCTCACGAAGTATCCATTGACGAAATACCTCCGTAATGTCAAGAGAACCCCGTTTCCGTCGGTAGAATATCTGGGACATCCCACTTGACCTAACATTTCTCACTCCATCGCATAACGATTGTGGCGCAACGATAGACAGACAACCTGTACCGACCGTAGTCCGAAGATCTAAACGGAACCAGACCGACGACAATCTCGACGAACATCACACCCAGCCACGCCACTCACGAGCAAAAAGCCCGAAAACACTCAGTACAGCGGATCCGGCCCCGGTGGGACGTGGCGCTTGTGCGCGCTCTGGGTGTTGAGTTCGCGGACGCGTTCGACGGCGGCCTCGTCGACGCCGATCTCCGTCGCGGTCGCGGACTTGGAGACGCCGCCCTCGACGTGGAGCGCGAGGATGGAGTCGAGCGTCGGGTAGTCCAGCCCCATCTCCTCCTCGTCGGTCTGGCCGACCCACATCTCGGCGGAGGAGGTCTTCTCGGCCAGGTCGGCGGGGACGTCGACGTGCTTTGCCAGCTGGCGGACCTGGGCCTTGTAGAGGTTGGCGATGGGGTGGCAGTCGACGGCGCCGTCGCCGTACTTGGTGAAGTAGCCCACCAGCGCCTCGCTCTTGTTGCCGGTGCCGAGCACGAGCGCGTTGCGGTGGTTGGCGGCGAGGTAGTTCAGCACGGCGCGCGTCCTGACCATGAGGTTGCCCTCCGCCATCGTGTCGCCCTCGGCGTCGGGGTAGGCCTCCAGAAAGGTGTCGACGATGGGCTCGATCCCGACGACGTCGTACTCGATGCCCAGCAGGTCGCTGGCGACGCGTTCGGCGTCGCTCATGTTCGCCTCCCGGTTGACCTCGCTGGGCATCACGAGGCCGTACACCGAATCGGCGCCCAGCGCCTCGACGGCGAGGTGCGCGACTAGCGTACTGTCGATGCCGCCGGAGAGGCCGATGACCGCCCCGTCGGCCCCCGCCTCCGCGACCATGGACTCGATGAACCCGGTGATGTGCTCGCGGTGGGCCGCCAGTTCGTCCTCGGAGAGCGAGACATCCAGCGGCGACTCCGCCCGCCGGACAGTGGTGGACTCGGACATGGACGACTCTTGGCCGTCGAGCGACAAATAGCTCCCCGATGGCGCAACGTTTCCGGACGAACGGGCAGTTCGAGCGAAGCGCTACGTTCAAGTGACGCGCCCGGGTAGAAAATCGTGCATTGCGACTGCGCGCCGTTGGTGAGCAGTTCCGAAGGAACTGCGAGCCTCGGGGCGAACGAAGTGAGCGCCGTTGTTGAGACGGACGAAGTCCGTCGATGCTCGGCGCGCGAGTGCACGAGTGCGCCGTTGGTCCAGTGGTAGGACATAGCCTTCCCAAGGCTAGAGCCCGGGTTCAATTCCCGGACGGCGCATAGGAGGTTCGAACGAAGTGAGAACCTCGAAAACGCGAGCGGCGACCAACGGGAGCCGCGAGTAATTCTGCGAGGAACGGACGTGACGAGCGAATGCGTCACTCCGGGAATTGAACCCTGGGAGTCTTGCGAGCAGCGCGAGCAAGACGTTGTCAGAGCGAAGCTCTGACAGAAGTCGCAGCCCCGGAACGGCGCGATAGCGCCGCACGCCCGGAACGTCTCCCTCCGGTTCAATTCCCGGACGGCGCATAGGAGGTTCGAACGAAGTGAGAACCTCGAAAACGCGAGCGGCGGAGCCGCGAGTCATTCTGCGAGGTCCTCGCGAACAGAGTGAGCGAGGGCTCGGAGCGGCTCTGCCGCTCCGGTGAACGCACGTGACGAGCGAATGCACCCCGCAGAGCCATCGACGCCGTTCCATAGCCCACCCACGCCCACTCGTTCCCGCCCGAGACGCGCCGACGACGACCAATAGGCCCGAATCGGCGGGTCACCTCGTCACCCGACCCTATCAGAATAGCCCCCGAAATCGGCCTGCCACTACAGGGATAGCCACTGGAGAAATGGGGGTCGATAGTGTACGAACAGAACATGTCTACGACAATGGGTGCGGTCGAGACGGCGAGTGCGGAGTCAGCGAGTCAGGCCGTCGTCGCCGCCGTCGCGGCGGAGACCGGTGCGGACCCGATGACGCTCGAACCGCTGTACGGCGTCCTCGACCCGGACGCGCTGGACGCGCTGGTAGCGGGCGACGAGTCGGCGACCACCGCGCCGCCCGTCCGCGTCGAGTTCACCTACGCGGGCTGTGCGGTGTCGGTGACCGGCGACGGCGCCGTCGACGTCACCGAACTCGACCGCTGAGGGGTCCATCGCGATCGGGCAGGCGGGCTGTCGGGGGCACCTGTTCGCCGAGCGACAGTATCTTATATTTGCTGATGCACTAACCTGTTAGGTATGGCCGAGGGACCAACAGTTGTCGTGACGGGCGCCGACGAGGAGGCAGTCGCCCGGACCGCGAGCACGCTCCGGAAGCTCACGGACTCGTTCGCTGTCGCGACGGCACCGGAATTCGGGGAGTCGGGGGAGTCGGCGGATGGCTACTGCCTGGTCGCCGACGGGACGGAGGAGACCGTCCTCGAACGCATCTGCGAGCGACACCCGGAGGTTCCGGTCGTCCTGTTCGGCGACAGCGACGAGCGGTCCGTCGAGGCGGTGCTGGCCGACGGCGCGGCCGACTACGTCCAGCGGAGCGGCGACGAACGCTACGCCGTCCTCGCACACCGGATCGAACGGGTACTCCGGGAGGCCGAGGGCGGGAACGCAGCTATCGAGCGTGCCGGTGACGGCGCCCCCACGAGCGTCGCGCAGAGCCCGGAGACCATCACGCAGCTCCAGGCCATCTCGCGGGACCTGATGCAAGCGCCCAGCCGTGAGTCCATCGCCGCCGTCGTGACGCGGGCCGTCGAGACGGTGCTGGACTACGACATGAGCGTCGTCCGGCTGTACGACCCCGAGGAGGGGGTGCTCGAACCCGTCGCCGCCAGCGAGAACGCCGTCGAGCGGATGGGCGAGCGCCCGACGTACAGCCTCGACGAGGGACTGCCGGGGAAGGTGTTCGCCTCCGGCGAGCCGGCGGTGTACGACGACGTGAAGGCCCTCGATGACGACTTCGACCGCGGCCCCGTCCGGGGAGCGATGTTCTTCCCCATCGGCGTCCACGGAACGTTGAGCATCGGCGCGACGACGCCCGGCGCGTTCGACGAAGTGGACCGGACGATGGCGGCGCTGCTGGCCACCAACGCGGCGGCGGCGTGCAACCGGGCCCGCCGGGAACGAGAGGTCCGCGAGGCGCGCCACCGCATCGCCACCATCCTCGACCGCATCGAGGGACTCGTCCAGGACACCGTGGAGGTGCTCGTCGAGGCCCACACGCGCGAGGAAGTCGAACTCGGCGTCTGCACCCAGCTCGCGGCGGCGGACCCGTACGTCTTCGCCTGGCTGGCCCGCCCGGACGTCCGCGGCGAGGCACTGGTCGCCCACGAGTGGACCGGGGAGACGAACCTCTACGTCGCCGACGAGAGCGTGCCGATGGACGGCGACTCGCCGGGCGCGGCCGCCTATCAGACGGGTGAGTCGCAGGTCGTCGACGTGCGCGCGCTGGCCGAGGCGGAGTCGGGCTGGCTCCGGACCGCCCACGAGGCCGGCGTCGAGTCGGTGATGGCCATCCCGCTCGAGTACACCGACGCCAGTTACGGCGTCCTCTACGTCTGTGCGGGCCGGGAGGACGCCTTCGACGGTCGCGAGCAGGTCGTCCTGGAGTCGCTCGGCCGCGCGGTCGCCAACACCATCAACGCCTTCGAGAGCGGGCGCATCCTCTCGGCCGACCGGGTGATCGAACTGGAGTTCGCCGTCGAGGACCACGACCTGCTGTTCTCCCGGCTCTCCGCCACGACGGGCGCCCTGATCAGTTCTACCGGGACCGTCACCCAGGAGGACGGCTCGCTGCGCATCTACTTCACAACTACCGGGGCCGGCAGCGACGACGTCATGGACGCGCTCCAGGACGACGGGGCGGTCACGGCCGCCAGTCGCGTCGCCGAGTACGAGGGCGAGGCGCTGTTCGACGTGACCGTGGACGGGTCGCTCGTCGAGACGCTCGTCGACCTGGGGGCCGTCCCCAAGCGCATCGAGAGCGAACACGGCGTCGTCCGCTACGCCATCGAACTCCCCTACGAGGCCGAGGCCCGCGACGTGTTCGGCCTCGTCGACGAGCGCTACGACAACACCGACCTCGTGGGCTACCACGAGCACGAGCGGCCGGTCCACACCCAGCAGGAGTTCCGCGCCGCGCTGTTCGACCGGTTCACCGACCGCCAGGAGACGGCGCTCCGGACGGCCTTCCTCGGCGGCTTCTTCGACTGGCCCCGGGAGGTCGACGGCGACGAACTCGCCGAGGGAATGGACATCTCCCGGCCGACCTACCACCAGCACCTGCGGGCCGCCCAGCAGAAAGTGTTCCAGGAGCTGTTCGACCCCGAGGGGCGGTAGCGAAGGCGGAACCGGGCGTCACCAGCGACGACGAGCTGGCCTGATCGACCCCGAGACAACAATTAACACGCTTCGTCCCCAACCACCGGACGTGAACGGGAAGCGAACGGAGACCTGCGGCCGGTGCTCGATGAGCACCGTCGTGGACCTGGCCGCCGACGGTGACACGAAGCAAGGGGGCAACAGTCAGGGAGACGCCGGCAGCGACGGCGCTGACCGAGCGGGCGACGGCGCCGCCACCGATCCCTTCGCCGGCGGCCACATCGAGGTCGACGAGTCCGCGGTGCGCGCCGTCTCGCCGTCGGCGTGGCTCGGCGGAGTCAAGCGATGGATCGACGACGCGGTGACGCGACTCACCTACCACAGGTAGCGGAAAACTGGACCCGATTCCCCGTCACTCCGGCGACGCTTCGGCGTCGGCTTCGGGTTCCTCCTCGACCCCGTCGGGTTCGAGGCGGCGCAGGCGGGCCTTCATGATGCGGGTGTTCTCGACGCGCTCGACGCGGATCTCGACGCCGTCGTACTCGATGGTCTCGCCGGCCTCGACGAGGCGGCCGGCGCGGTTGAAGATGAAGCCGGCGATGGTCTCGAACTCCTCGCCCTCGGGGAGGTCGATCCCCAGGGCCTCGTTGACCTCCTCGATGTTGACTTCGCCCTTGACCACGGCGACGTCCTCGGAGACGAACTCGATGGGGACCTCCTCTTCCCCCTCGAGGATCTCGCCGACGATCTCCTCGGTCAGGTCCTCCATCGTCACGAGTCCCTCTGCGGTACCGAACTCGTCGATGACGATGACCATGTGCAGGCGTTCGCTGCGCATCTCGGTCAGCAGGTCGTCGACGTTCTTCGACTCGGGGACGTGCAGCGTCGGTTCGATGAGGTCCTCCAGGTCGACGTCGCGGTCGGCCTCGCCGTAGGTGCGGTCGCGGACCAGGTCGAGGATGTGGACGATCCCGATGACGTTGTCCAGGCTGCCCTCGTAGACGGGCAGGCGGGCGTGGCCGCCGTTGATGCACTCCTCGATGGCCTCGTCGACGGAGGCCTCGGTGGAGATGGCGTCCATGTCCAGGCGCGGGGTCATCACCTCCTTGGCGATGGTGTTGTTGAACCGCAGGGTGCGCTGGAGCATCTCGCGTTCCTCCTCGTCCAGCACGCCCTCGCGCTCGCCGGTCTCGATGATGTCCTGTATCTCCTCACGCGTGACGTAGGAGGTCTCGATGGCGGCGCGGCCGCCGGTGATCCGGTTGACCTGGCGGGTGAGGTAGTCGAAGAGGACGATGAGCGGAAGCAGGACGGTCTCGGCGAGTTTCAGCGGCCTCGCGATGCGGAGCGCCCACGACTCGGTGTTCTCGACGGCGTAGGACTTGGGGGCGCTCTCGCCGAACAGCAACACCACGGCGGTGATGCCGAACGTCGAGATGGCGACGGCCAGTCCCTGGTTACCGAGCAGGTACGCCAGCAGCCCCGTCGCGATGGAGGACATGGCGATGTTGACGAGGTTGTTGCCCACCAGGATGGTCACCAGCAGGCGGTGCGGGTCGGACTTGAGCCGTTCGAGCGTCCTCGCACCGGGCTTGCCGTCCTCGACGAGCGCCTCCAGGCGGTGGGACGGCAGGGAGAACATGGCGATCTCCGAGGAGGAGAAGAAGGCAGAGAGGCCGATGAGAACCACGATGACGGCGGTCCCACCGGCGATGACGGCACTATCCGGGATCGGAACGCCGCCGACCTGCAGGGCCAGCGGCGATGCAAACAGCGACTCGCCTCGCAAAGGGGGGTCCAGAGCCATCGACGTGTGGACTAACGCGCCATGTGGATTAAGGTTTGTCATGGAATAGCCCGGAAGCGGTGGGCTTACCGGGCTCACTCTCCAAGGGCGACCGTATGAGTGACCAGCCGATCACGTTCTACCGGTTGCAGGCCTGCCCCTTCTGCGAGCGCGTCACCCGGACGCTCCAGGAGCTGGGCGTCGACTACCGGTCGCGCTTCGTCGAACCGCTGCACTCCGAGCGCGACGTCGTCAAGCGCCTCTCGGGCAAGCGGACGGTACCCGCCATCGTCGACGAGAACACCGGCGTCACGATGAGCGAGAGCGCCAACATCGTCGACTACCTCCAGCGGACGTACGGTACCAACGGCGACGAGCAAACCGGAGGAATGCGAACGGGAGGTGACGCCTGATGGAACTGGACTTCGACGTCGTCGATCTGGGGCCCGCCGACCACCCCGAGGAAGGCGACCAGGCGCCGGAGTTCACCCGCCCGCTCGTCACCGACGAGTACTGGGAGGACGTCGCCCTCTCGGACCTCGTCGAACGCGAGGACGGCCCGACGGTCCTCGTCTTCCACCCGATGGACGGCGCCTTCCCCGCGACCTACGTCTGGAAGGAAATCGTCGACCGGGAGTGGCACCGGGACGCCACCGTCGTCGGCCTGTCCATCTCGACCCCCTACGCCCACAAGGACCTGATCGAGGAGCGCGGGCTTGGTGACGACTACGCCCTGTACTCCGACCCCGCCGCGGCGGTGGCCGAGGAGTACGACATCGCCCACGAACTCGACGGGATGGCCGGCGTCGTCGAACCCCGGCCGGCCGTCTTCGTGCTCGATTCGGAGCGGACTGTCGAGTACGCCTGGGTCGCCACGGAGTGGCCCGACTTCCCGGACTACGACGACGTCGAGGCGCAACTGGAGTGAGGAGGAAACTGGAGTGAGGAGGATAGTGACGCAATAAGAGACGCCAACACCTCGAAAGCCCTCGGCGTGTTCTCTGCAGTCGGAATCGGGACCAACAACAACACCCAGAAAGCCCTCGGCGCGCTCTCCGGAGTCGACACTGTACCCAACAACAACTCGAAAGCCCTCGGCGCGCTCGATTCGCGCGGCTCGCTGCGGTCCTCGTCTCACTGCGTTCGACTGCGGTCCTTTCTTCGCCGGGCTTCGGCGACCGCGCCTCGCCCTTTCAGTCCTCCAGGAATCACGTTGCTCGCGCGATGAAACGCGCTCGCGATTGCCTCCCCACCCCTCCCCGGTCGCGCCTTGCGGCGCGACACGCTTCCTGACCGCTCCGCAACCGCCCTGCGGTCGGCCGGGAGCGCGTTTCATCGCGCGACCCACCGAAAGACTCGGCACACCTCGTCTTTCGAGCCCACACTCGCTTCGCTCGCGTGGAAGGGGCAGGGCAGGGCTGCGGTGCTGTGCTGACCCTGGTGGACTGAAAGGGCGAGGCTCGGTCGTCGGCTCCCCGACGATGTAAGCACCGCAGCGGAGCGAGGAGCGCAACGAGTCGCGGAGTCACGAGCGCGCCGAGGGCTTTCCTCTGTTTGCTGTATTGATTCTGACTGCAGAGAGCGCGCCGAGGGCTTTCTGATTCCTATTATCGTTGTCCGTTTCACCAACTCAGTCGAGAACTACCCGCACACTACACCAGAGAACAGATCACTCGTCCTCGAACATGAGGCCGAACACTTCCTTCTCGGCGGCCCGGAGGTGCTGGTGGAACGTCGGCGGTGAGATGCCCAGGCGGTCGGCGATCTCCTCGCCGTTGGTCTCCCGGGGCCACTCGAAGTGGCCGGCAAGGTAGGCCGTCTCCAGGGCGGTGCGCTGCTTGTCGGTGAGCCGGTCCTCGAAGGCGAGGCTGCGGGCGGTGGTGTCGTCCCGGTGCTGGCCCGTCCGCTGGGCCAGCAGCGACGCGCCGGGGCAGTGGTCGGTGACGATGTCGATAAGGGGCCGGGTGTCGCGGCCGCCCGGGACCTCGGTGACGAAGCGGAACTCCCCGTCGACGACGGTGGCGGAGTCGACGTTGCCGCCGTGGGTCGCGAGCGCGTCGAACAGCGCCATGGCCGCGTCGGTGACGAGCTCGACCTCGAACTCCTCGGCGTCACCGCCCAGGATCCGCGCGTCGTCGAGGACGGCCGAGCGGTCGACCGCCTCGCTGAACCGCTCGCGGGAGAGGCCGTCGACGTGGGCGTAGGCGAGCACCGCCTCGTCGTTCTGGATGAGGTTGTCGATCTCGACGGTACAGCCGTGCTGGGCGGTCACGGCGGTTAGTTCCTCGGCGAAGTCGTCGACCCGGAACTCGAGTTCCGTGACGGCGTCGCTCACCAGCGCCTCCTTGCGTTCGATGGCGGCGATGGCGTGGCCGATGACGTTGCCGAGCCGGGCCAGGATCTCCGCCTCCGGGTCGGAGAAGGCGTTCGGCGACGACGCGTAGACGTTCAACACGCCGTAGAGGACGTCCCCGTAGAGTATCGGGATCGCGGCCGATGACTGGTAGCCGCGTTCGAGCGCGTCCTCGCGCCACGGTTCGTAGGCCGGGTCCGTCCGGATGTTCTGCATGACCTGGACCGCCCCGGTCTGGACCGCCCGTCCGGTCGGCCCCTTCTCGGCGTCGTCGCTGGCCGTGATCGAGACGCCGTCAAGGTAGCCCTCCTCGAGGCCCGCCGATGCCCGGGGGGTGACGTCGCCGACCGCACCGCTCACGTCGCCGATCCACGCGAAGCGGTAGGCGTCGGAGTCGACGAGTCGGTCACACACTGCCCCCTCCAGTTCCTCCTGGGTCGAGGTCGTGATGACGGCGTGGGTGACGTCCTGGGCGATCCGGTTGAGGCGGTTGAGCGCCTCCAGTTGCTCGCGGCGGCGGGCCTGTTCCCGGTCCTGTCGGTTCCGTTCGAGCGCGTGGTGGATCGAGCGGACCAGTAGGTCGCTCGTGACGTTATCCTTGACGAGGTAGTCCTGTGCGCCCCGCTCGATCGCCTGGATACCCACCTCGCGGTCGTCGAGGCCGGTGAGGACGATCACCGGGAGCATGCCCGTCTCGTCGACGACCGTGGCGAGCGTGTCGAGACCGGTGCTGTCGGGCAGGTTCAGGTCCAGCAACACGACGTCGGCGTCGCCCGCCGCGAGCGCGTCCAGGCCGTCGTCGAGGCGCTGTTCGTGGGCGAACGAGAGGGCGTCGCCGGAATTACCGGCGTCGGTGCGGCGGGGCAGTTCGGCCGTCTCCCGCAGCATCTCCTCGAACAGACGGGCGTCGCCGGGGTTGTCCTCGATCAGGAGGACGCTGAGCGGGTCACTCGACATCGTCACGCTCCATGGGCGGGAGCCGGACGACGGAGAGCCAGAACTCCTGGAACGACCGGACGATTTCGATGAACTCCGTCGGGTCGACCGGCTTGGTCAGGTAGGCGTTGGCCTGCAGTTCGTAGGACTGGACGACGTCCTCTTCGGCCTCCGAGCTCGTCAGGACGATGACCGGGATGCGGGAGAGCACGGGGTCGTCGTCGATCTCCGCGAGCACCTCGTCGCCGTTCTTCCGCGGGAGGTTGAGGTCGAGCAGGATGATGTCCGGCCGCGGCGCGTCGACGTGGTCGCCGCGCTGGTGGAGGAACTCCAGGGCCTCGACGCCGTCCGTCGCGACGTGGAGGTTGTTGGCGATCTGCCCCTCCTCGAACGCCTCCCGCGTGAGGCGAACGTCGCCTGGGTTGTCCTCGACGAGCAGAATGTCCGCGGGATCGCTCGGGCCGGGCGAGTCACTCATTCGTCATCCCCTCCGAGTGGGGCGTGAATGAAAACGTCGATCCGGCGTGGTCCCTCGATTTTCCCCGCCGCATCCGATGGCGGCCCCCCGACCGGGCCGGACGGTGGCGAGACCCGGAATGCGACGTCCGTGGACGGACCGAACTCATTCTGTGAACGATGGAGCGGTGCGCCCGTAAAGCCTCGTATCGGGAGGGGCGCGAGCGGAACGCGAGCGGCATCTCACCCCGCTCGCTCCCGGGGGTCGCTCGCGGTGAACCGCCCCACTCCGTTCGGCGGAGACTCGACTACCGCACGTGGAACTCGATGGCCATCCCGCTGCCACCTTTTTCGGCTTCGGGTCGGCTCACGTCGCTCGCCGACCGCTCGCCGAAAAACCTGGGGGAAAAACGCTCGCTCCCGGTGGTCGCTCGCGGTGAACCGCCTCACTCCGTTCGGCGGATGCTCGACTACCGCACGTGGAACTCGATGGCCATCCCTTGACCGAAGCCGACGCACTCCGTCGCCAGCCCGAGGTCGTCGCCGCGGCGGCGCATCTCGTGGATCAGCGTGACCGGCAGCCGGGCGCCCGTCGCGCCGAGGGGGTGGCCGATGGCGATGGCGCCGCCGTTGACGTTGAACTGGTCGTCGTCGAAGCCGAGTTCGCGCTGGCAGTACAGACACTGGCTGGCGAAGGCCTCGTTCAGTTCGACCAGGTCGTAGTCGTCGAGGTCGCGGCCGGTTCGCTCGGCGAGGTTCCGGACCGCCGGGACCGGGCCGACGCCCATGATCGTCGGGTCGACGCCGGCGACCTCGTGGTCACCGACCTCGGCGAGGACGTCGAGGTCGTGGTCGTCCGCGAACGCGCGGGAGGTGACCATGAGCGCGGCGGCGCCGTCGGTCATCTGCGAGGCGTTGCCGGGCGTCACCGTCCCGTCGCCCTTGAACACGGTCGGGAGCCCCGCGAGCTGCTCCAGGCTGGTGTCGCGGCGGATCCCCTCGTCGACCTCGACGGCGCCCTCCTCGGTGTCGATGGGGACGATTTCCTCGGCGAAGCGGCCGTCGTCGGTGGCCGCCGCCGCGCGCTCGTGGCTCCGGAGGGCGTACTCGTCCTGTGCCTCGCGGGAGACGTCGAACTTCTCGGCGACCTTCTCGGCGGTCATGCCCATCTGGAGGTCGCCGACGTTGTACAGTTCGGCGATGCGGGGGTGGACGGTGTGCATATTCTCGCCGAGTTCGACGCGGGACATCGACTCGACGCCGCCGGCCACGACGCAATCGCGCTGGCCGGCGGTGATGGCGTCGGCCGCCGACGCGATGGCCTGGGCCGAGGAGGCACACCAGCGGTTGATCGTCGTCCCGGGCACCGACTCGCCCAGCTCCGAGAGGAGTGCGACGACGCGAGCCATGTTGTTGCCCTGCTCGCCGCGCTGCTGTGCACAGCCCCACATCAGGTCGTCGACGGCCTCGCTCTCGACGCCGGTGTCGGCGAGTATCTCGTTTACCAGTGGCACGGAGAGGTCTTCGCTCCGGACGTCGGCGAAGACGCCGTCTGCCTTGCCCAGCGGGGTCCGCTTCGCGGCGACGACGACGGGAGTCTGGTCTGACATACCTCCGGCTAGGAACCCGGTCGTGTTAAGCCCTGACAAACGGCGAGTGCGGTGTTCGGCGTTGATCCGTGAGTACCAGCGCGGGGGCACGTTCCGTTTCGAGTCACTTATCCCACCGCCCGGCGAACTTGGGTGGGAATGAGTGACCCCGACGTCGACGTCGTCGAATTCATGCTGACGACGAAGCTGTTCAACGACCGTCGCGACCTGGATCCGGACGACCTCCCGCCGGCATATCGGGCGCCGTTCTGGAGCGACGCGACCATCGAACGACCGCTGACGGCCGACCAGGGCGCCATCGCCGAGGCGACCGACGTCGAGCGACCCTGGGAGGCCATCTCCAGCCTGATGTTCACCGACCGCGACGAGTTCGCCGGGACCGTCGAGTTCACCGACCGCGACATGGCCGCGGAGTGGTTCCGCAAGCGCGTCGACGCCGACCACGTGAACGAGAACCCGGTGCTCGCCGCCGAGTGGGAGGACCAGATCGACGGCGTCGACTACGAACTGGCCCGCGAGCAAAATCGCCCCGCGCGGGCCGACCGCGCGTTCATCGACGCGCTGCTCGACGACGCCTTCGGGAACGACGACGAGGACGAGGAGGACGGCGACAACATGCTCGACCTCGTCGACATCCGCGCCCCCGAGGAGGTCCAGATGACGATGGACCAGCTCGTCCTCACGCCGGACCAGGAAGGCGAGATCGAGAAGATCGTCAAGGCCATCGAACACCGCGACTACCTCGCCCGCATCGGCCTGCGCGAGATCGGCAAGCTCCTGTTCGTCGGCCCGCCGGGCACCGGGAAGACCAGCGTCGCGCGAGCGCTCGCCCACGACCTCCAGCTCCCCTTCGTCGAGGTCAAACTCTCGATGATCACCTCCCAGTACCTCGGCGAGACCGCCAAGAACGTCGAGAAGACCTTCGAGGTCGCGAAGCGACTCGCCCCCTGTATCCTCTTCATGGACGAGTTCGACTTCGTCGCCAAGACGCGCTCCTCCGACGAGCACGCCGCCATCAAGCGCGCCGTCAACACGCTCCTGAAGAGCATCGACGAGGTCTCGCTCATCGAGGACGAGGTGCTGCTCATCGGCGCGACCAACCACCCCGACCAGCTCGACGCCGCCGTCTGGCGCCGCTTCGACGAGATCGTCAACTTCCCCAAGCCGGACTACGGGATGCGCTCGGACATCCTGCGCGTGGTCACCCAGCAGATGGACATCGACGAGTTCGACCCGGACGAACTGGCCGACATCACCGAGGGACTCACCGGGAGCGACCTCCGGCTCGTCCTCCGCGAGGCCGTCCTGGAGGCGCTCACCGAGGAGCGGACGACGCTCACCCAGCAGGACCTACGCGAGGCCGTCACCGACTTCGAGGAGCGTGACAACCTCAAGAACCTGGACATGATCGAGGGCGACCACGACGCCCTCGTCGCGGGCGGCGACATCTCTGGTGCCGGCGACGGCGACGCCGAGGCCGCCTCCGACGGTGGCCACGATCACGACCACGACCACGCCGACCACGACCACGACCACGACCACGCGGACGACTGAGCCGCGACGGGTTTCCCGGGACGGCGGTGGTCGTCTCCGGCGTCCCGTGCGACCGGCTTCAGGAGGTGGCGACGAACGCAATCGGCGCCGCACTCGACGATTTCTGCTCTCGAAGTAGATCCCCGGCGGCCGATTCGACGGCCTCGGCCGGATCCCGGCCCCGTGTCGACCGGTCCGTTACTCGACGGTGACGAGTAACTTCCCGGTCGCGCGTCCGGCTTCGAGGTCGGCGATCGCCACTGGCACGTCCTCGAGAGGATAGCGTCGGTCGATGACGGGGACGACGTCACCGGACGCCAGGAGTTCGCCCACGACGGCGAGGTCGTCCGGGTTCGGTTCCTCCATCATGGCGGTCACCCGCCCGTTCCCGAGCCGGGAGAGCAGCGGTCCCAGCGCCATCGTCTGGAGCATCGGTCCCAGTGTACCGCCGACCAGTACGTACCGCCCGCCGGGAGCGAGAGCACGCCGCGATGCGAACACCGACTGGTGTGCGCCGGCGTCGAGGATGAGGTCGTACCGGTCTCCGGTCTCCGCGTAGTTCACCTCGGTGTAGTCGATCACCTGGTCCGCACCGATCGACCGGACCGCGTCGATCTTCTCCGTGCGGCAGACGCCGGTCACCTCGGCGCCCTCCGCCTTCGCTATCTGGACCGCGAACGTTCCGACGCCGCCGGACGCGCCGTTCACCAGCACGTGTTCACCCGCCCGTAGCCGCCCGTGGTCGCGCAGGCCCTGGAGTGCGGTGACCGCCGCCATCGGCGCGGCCGCAGCCTCCTCGAAGCTCACGCCGTCCGGAATCGCCACCAGGACGTCTTCGCCGGCACAGACGTATTCCGCGAAACTTCCCCGCCCCGACCCGGGGAGTTCCCCGAACACGGCGTCGCCGGGCTGGAACGTCGTCACGTCGCTCCCGACCGCTTCGACCTCGCCCGCCACGTCGGCCCCGAAGCCGGCCCGCTTCGGACTGCGGAGCCCGAACCCCATGAGCCGTACGAGGAACGGCTCACCGCGCATGACGTGCCAGTCGGCGGCGTTGACGGAGGCAGCGCGGACCCGCACTAGCACCTCGTCCGCGTCGGGCGTGGGCCGTTCGACGTCCCGCACCACCAGCGCGTCCGGCGGCCCGTATCGCGTGTGAAGGACCGATCTCATCCGCCCGTCGTGTCCCGCCGCTTCGTCGCTGGTTCGTTCCGTGCTCACTCCCGCCGAATTCGCTCCGGTCGGATTCGGGTCGCTCCCGAGCGTGACGCTTGCGGCGCTGAAAGTCATCGTGTGTAGAGGGTAGCGCGCTGACAGCTTATACTAGCGACCTAGAGTACAAAACCGTCCAGCGGTACGCTAGATGGGACATAGCGGCCACGCGAGGGACGCTTCCGTGTCAGATGTCGAGAAGCCGGTCGGCGACGAATTACCACTTCCAGCGGTCACAGCCGTGTCAGCAGGTGACAAACCAGCACGTCCTGCGAGTGAACCAGCGGAGCGCACCGCTCGACCGGTGAGATGGGACGGAGCGGAGGCGACCGAGGTGTGCGGGTGCGTCGACGGGTCCTCGACCGCCCGTCACCGAACTCGCCGTCACCGGACGCGCAGGTGTCGGTCCGGACGGCGCTCGCACCGGCGCGTCCGCTATCGGATCACTGGTTCCACACGCCGTGTCCGGGGTCGATACACCGATGGGTCCCATCGACGTCGTCGATGCGCCGGACGTCCTCGTCGTCGAGTTCGAGATTCTGGGCGGCGAAGTTCTGTTCCATGTGCTCGCGACTGGACGCCTTCGGGATGACCGCGACGTTCTCCTTCGAGAGCAGCCACGCCAGGCTCACCTGGGCCGGCGAGGCGTCGTGTTTCTCGGCGACGTCCTGGACGACGGGTTCGTCGAACACCGCGCCCTGCGCGAGCGGGGCGTAGGCCACCAGCCAGTGGTCGTGTTCGACGGCGTACTCGCGGAGTTCCTCCTGCTGGAGGAGCGGGTGGCACTCGACCTGGTGGGCGGCGATGGGCGCGTCGAGTATCTCGCTGGCTTCGTCGACGAGGTCCGCCGAAAAGTTCGACAGCGCGACGTTCCGGGTCTTGCCCTCGTCGTAGGCCTCGTCGAAGGCGGGCAGGACCACCTCGGGGTCGTAGTTGTCCGCCGGCCAGTGGACGTACAGCATATCGACTTCGTCGACGCCGAGACGCTCCAGACAGCCGTCGATGGCGTCGGCGGTGTCCTCGGGCTCCGGCGGCACGTCGACGTGGACGGTCTTCGTCGAGAGGAAGACGTCCTCGCGGTCGACGTCGCTCTCCGCGATGGCCTGGCCCACGTACTCCTCGTTCCCGTACACCTGGGCCGTGTCTATGTGCCGATAGCCCACGTCGAGGGCCGTCCGCACGTTGTCGCGCCACTGCTCTCTGTTGTCGTCGGAGTAAGTCCCGAGGCCGATCCTCGGCAACGAGTCGATTGGCATCGATCAGTGGTTGGGCGGACGGTCCTAATGCACTGGCGGTTGTTCCGACGTCGTGGCATCGTTGATATTGGGCGATCTCCGGTGGGTTTGAATACGAATTCGAGGGACGGCGCTGTTTTCTGGGGAGGGCGTGATTCAATTGGATCTGTTGGAGTTGCAGAATCTGTATCCTCAACGACCGCAAACAACCCGAAAGCCCCGACCGTCTCGGGTCCCGCGGCCGCGACTGCGCTCCTCGCTCACTCCGTTCGCTCCGGTGCTAGTCGGGCCGGGGTTCCCCGAGACGGCCGCCCCTTTCAGTCCATCCCACCGCAGCCCTGCCCTTCCCCTGGTCGCACGACCCTCACATTCGTTCGGGCACGTGCTCCCGGCCGACCGCCGCGCGGTTGCGGAAGGAAGCGTGTCGCTCGCCGGCCGGCGAGCGACCGGGGAGGGGTGGGGAGTCGATCGCGAGCGCTGGGAGGCGTTGACCGGAGGGAGGAGCCTCCGAACGCGCAAACGGGGAGCAAAGCGACCCGTGAGCGCGTTTTATCGCGCGAGCAAGGCTGGTCCTGGAGGACTGAAAGGGCGAGGTGCGGTCGCGCTGCAAGGCAGTCGCTCAGCGGGCCCTACCCGAACGGACGTGAGGGTATCCCGGTGAGCGGCCGCGACCGCGCCGAGGGCTTTCGACGTGTCTGTGGTAATGCTGTGTGCTAGCGAGTAGGAGACGATAGCAAGAACTACTCTCTCTACTCCGGTCGATTCCCCACGATCTGCACGGGGTCGCCGACCCGAACCGACGTTCCGTCGGACTCATCGGGGACCGTGGTGTTGACCATCAGCCTGAAGGCGTGGTCGAAGCGGTCGCAATTGGTCCAGTCGGGCATCGTCGCCTGGCGACGCTCGATGAACGTCTCCCGGAAGTCAGGGGTCTCCGCGCCCGTGTCCGGGTCGCGGCCCGGGACGACGCAGCGCTGGCAGGGGTGGACACCGTCGACGGCGGCGTCGCCGACCTGGAAGCGCACGGTCTCGCCCGAATCGGTGAACAACTGGTCCTCCCAGAACGGCGGAACGCCGCCGATTTCGAGGTTGGCGCGGAAGCGCCGGCGGGTCGACTCGACGTCGAAGTCGAACCAGGCGGCGACCTCCCGGAGCGTCGCCGTCGAGACGACGGTCGGCCCGTGGCGCTCGCGGTCGTCGTGCTGGCCGCGGCCGTCCCAGCGGACGCTCACCTGGCGGTCGAAGTACTCGGAGAGCCAGCGGTTCAGGTCGCCGTGGACGTCGCGCTCGGTGGCGGGGTTCTCGCCGGAGCGGCCGTCGTAGAGGGGAAAGAGGCGACTGGTGTCGGGGTCGGCGTCCCGTCGACGCAGGGCCAGCGCGGGCCCGCCCTGCTCGCGGGGGACGTACTGGGACCAGAGCCGGTGGACGGCGTCGGTCTTCTTCCCGTTGACGTAGTCACCGCTGCCGCCGACGTCGGCCGCCGTGGGGTCGTAGGGCTCTGTCCCGGCGCGGTCGAGGATTGCCCACTCGCGGTCGCCGTCCAGCGCGCCGACGGCGGTGAGCGTCGCCTGCTCGCGCTGCTCCGGGTCGAGCGACTTGACGGGGAACCGCTGGACGTGCGCGAGGTGCGGGTCGGCCGCCTCGCGGCTCTCGATGGGGTGGTCGGCGGCCCAGTCTGTCATACCCAGTCAGTCGCACGGTCGGCGAAAAAGGCTGACGTTCGGCGCAAGGTCGGCCGCGCTCGAACAGCCGCGACTCACTCGAAGTGGCAGTCCGCGAAGTCGAGGATAGCATCCCAGTACCCCCGGTTCAGGGTGTGTTCGGTGTCCCGGCGGTACTGGCACAGATCGCCCGCACTGGCTCGCGAGACCTCGTCGTCGCCGGCGAGCAGGCCGTCGCCGACCAGGCCGTCGGCGTCGAGGAACGCCCAGACCGGGGCGGCGGCCCGGAGCGACTCGGCGGCCAGGTCGGGGTTCGCCCAGAAGTCCAGCGATCCCTCCGTGTCGAGCAGGGGCCGGGGCGCGACGCAGGCGACGAGGAGGTGCTGGTCGACTGGGAGGTGAGCCTCGCGGTCCGCGAACGCGTCGAAGTCGTCGGCGAACCAGTGAGGGAACGCACCGGTGATGTCCGCGACCGACTCCTGGTCGTTGGCGCGGGAGAGGGTCACGCCGCCGGTGCCGGACTGGTGGGGGACCACCAGGGCGATGCGCTCGTCGGTCGCGCCAGCCCACAGCGCCGCCTTGCCCCGGCGGGAGTGGCCGAGGACGGCGATCTGGTGGGCGCGGACCCCCTCGACCGCGCGGAGGACGTCGACGCAGCGGTGGAGCCCCCACGCCCAGGCCGCCAGCGCCCCCCACTCGCTGCCCGACGGGCCGGGGAGGTCATCGTCGTCGTAGTAGGCGTGGATGCCGGCGGCGCCTCCGTCACCGGCGCTCGTTTCGGCGGCGGCTTCGCTATCGGGCGCCAGTTCCCCGCAGAAGTACGTCGCGAACCCGTAGCCGCGGTCGACGATGCGGTCGACGCACCAGAACTCCTGCCGGGCGGCGCGCGGTGCATCACCCAGTATCGTCACCGCGTCGTCGCCGACGGTCACCTGATTGCCGGCGCGGTTGAGCCCCAGCACGACCGGCGCCGGGGAATCGACGTCGGCGTCGACGTCCGCGTCAGTGTCGACCTCGGCGTCCGCCGGCAGGAACAGCGCCAGCGTGATCGACGGAGCCTCGGCGGGCAGGTCCGGAAACGAGATGGTCACCTCGGTCAGCGTCGCCGCGCCGTCGAGGACCCCCGGCGTCCGCTCGACAGCGGTCTCGATTTCGGGAGGATCCGGCGCGTAGCCGTAGACGTACCGGCGGAACAGTTCGAGGATCTCGGCGCGACGGGCGAGCCAGTCGGCACGCCGCTCGACCGCCTCGCCGGCGAACGTCTCGAAGGGATCCGGCAGGTCGGGGTTGGCGGGAAGCGTCGACGGGTCGGGGAGTGCTGACGGCGGTGGCAACTCGTGGGCCGGCGCCGACTGCCGTGACGGCGGCCGCGACGGATCGGAGGGGACGTCCATGGTATCACTGTGCAACCCCGTGAAGATAAACGTCAGCCGTCACGTCAGCCGCCGGACGTCGAGTGATGAGATATCTGACACGAACGTCTTTCCGGCCGAAGCCCCAATTTCGGACCATGACGCGCCCCGCCATCCAGCTTTACACACTCCGCGACGTGGACCGGCCGTTCACCGAGCTCCTGGAACTCGTCGCCGACGCCGGCTTCGAGGGCGTCGAGTTCGCCTTCCGCGTGGCCGACGAGGACCCCGACGACGTGGTCGAGGCGCTCGACGAGACGGAACTGGAAGTCGCCGGCGCCCACGTCGAGATCGACGAACTGGAACAGGACTTCGCCGAGACCGTCACGCGGTACGAGACGCTGACGACCGACGATATCGTCGTCCCGTGGCTCGACGCCGACCACTTCGCGTCCCACGAGGCCATCGACGCCACTGTCGAGCGCCTGGAGACCCTCGACGCGGAACTCGACGAGTACGGGATGGCGTTCCACTACCACAACCACGACCACGAGTACGTCGACCTGAACGGGGAGACCGGGTTCGATGGGTTCCTGGACCAGACCGAACTCCACATCGAACTCGATCTGGGGCTGGCGCTGGCCGCCGGCGACGACCCCGTCGCGCGCCTCCGGTCGCTCGGCGAGCGCTCCGACCTCGTCCACCTGAAGGACTACGACGTCGACGCCGGCGAGTCCGTCCCCGTCGGCGAGGGCGACCTGGACCTGGAGGGTATCAGCGACGCCGTCGCCGAGAACGACAGCGACTGGCTCATCTACGAGTATCCCGGCGAGGACCCCCTGGAGACGCTCGAGGACGCTGCGGAGACCGTACGGGACATGTGTTGAGTGGTTGCTGAATTTTGAGAGAGTTGGAGAGGACTACTGGTGGCTGGTAGAAAGCCCTCTGGGTGCTAGCAATCGCTATCAGCACCGCAAACACGTCGAAAGCCCTCGGCCCGCTGAACTCGCGCGGACCACGCTGCGCTCCTCGGCTGCGCCTGCGGTGCTTGCGGGTCCGTGTTTCGTTCACTGAACCTCGCCCTTTCAGTCCACCAGGAGAGCAAGCTCTCCTGAGCCCTGGCTCGCTTCGCTCGCCAGGACACCAGGGACAGCATTGCTTGCGCGATAAAACGGGCTCGCGATTGATTCCACCAACCCTCCCCGGATTCGGCGCGTCCGCGCCGAATCACGCTTCCTGACCGCTCCGCAACCGGCCGGCCGGGAGGCCGTCTCGTCGGCCGACCAGGGGAAGGGCAGGGCTGCTGTGCGGTGCCTGGTGGACTGAAAGGGCGAGGCGGGCTGGACGAAGCACGGACCCGCAAGCACTGGAACGAAGTGAAGCGCGCAGCGGGTCCGCGCGAGTCGAGCGCGCCGAGGGCTTTCTGGGTGTTGTCGTTCTCATTGCTGACATAGAATACTCACCAGAACCACACACAACGACCACCGACACAGGATCAACGCCCAAAAACACCAACCGATCAAGGCGCTCGGGTTTCGCGGGATTGATACGCGACGGCCGCCACACGTACACTCAATGCAGGGGCCGCTGTGGACGGAGACCTACGCGCCGGCGCTCGACGACGTACCCCAGCCGCAGGCACGCGAGCACCTCCGGGGAGCCATCGAGGAGCCGATGAACCTCCTCGTCCACGGACCCAAGGGAGCGGGCAAGACGGCGGGCGTCCGGGCGCTCGCCGACGAAGTCCACGAGAATCCCGACTCGGACCTCATCGAGATCAACGTCGCCGACGTCTTCGGGATGACGAAGAAGGAGATCTCCAACGACCCGCGCTTCAGTCCGTTCATCGACTCGAAGCGCCGGCGGGAGTCCTCCAAGGCGGACCTGATCAACCACGTCCTCAAGGAGTCGGCCAGCTACACGCCGATGTCCGGGAGCTACAAGACCATCCTGCTGGACAACGCCGAGGGGATGCGCGAGGACTTCCAGCAGGCGCTGCGCCGCGTGATGGAGCAGTACTACGAGGCGACGCAGTTCGTCATCGCCACGCGCCAGCCCTCACAGCTCATCCCGCCCATCCGCTCGCGGTGTTTCCCCGTCGTGATGCGCGCGCCGACCCACGAGGAGACCGTCGGTGCGCTGGAACGCATCGTCGAGGCCGAGGAAGTAGAGTACGACGACGACGGCCTGGAGTACGTCGCGGGCTACGCCGACGGCGACCTCCGGAAGGCCGTGCTGGGCGCCCAGACCACCCACGAACAGCACGGCGCCATCACGATGCAGAACGCGTACGAGGCGCTCAACGAGGTCGAGGCCGACGACCAGGTCGAGCGGATGCTCGACGCCGCCGAGAGCGGGGAGTTCACCGACGCCCGGTCGACGCTCGACGACCTGCTCGTCGACGAGGGCCACAGCGGGTCGGACGTGCTGGACGACATCCTCGCCGTGTCCCGCTCGCGGTACTCGGGCGACCGAGTCGCCCGGATCCACGAACTGGCCGGCGAGATCGACGCCGACCTCGTCGAGGGGACCTCCGACCGGATCCACCTGAGTCACATGCTCGCCGAAATCGGTGAGATAACCGCCGGGCGAGCGTGATAAACAGGACTGTCACTGAGAGAAGACGCGATCACGGCGTCCTCAGTCGTCTCCCCGATAGGCGTCACCACCGCGTTTCTTGATGGTGAGTATCCAGAGCGTCTCCGCCTCCCTGTCGACGCGGCAACCGAGACGAAACGGACCGATACGGAGTTTCTGATGCGGAACCCCGGTGAGCGGTTCGAGGTGGTCCATCGGATCCCGCCACGGGTCCTCGACAACCTCGTCCAGTTTCGAGACGATTCGCTCCCGCGCGTACTCGTCAAGTCCGTCGAACTGTCGACGGCCGCGCTCGGTGAGTTCCCATCCCCAGTCCCCCTCCCCGCTCATTTGTTCGGGTCACTCCCGTCGTCAGAACCGTCGTCGAGGCCGTATTCGGCCTTCACCTCGTCACTGGAGTACGTCCGCCCCTCCTGCACGTCGACTTCGCTCGCGAGCATCGCCTTCAGGTCGGCGCGATTGAACTCCGGGTGCTTTACCGCGTCACGCAGGATATCGCGGACGAACTCGCTCCGGCTGTTGTACCCCATCTCCTCCCACGTCCCGTCGACGTCGGCGAGAAAGGTCTCCGTCATGCGGATGTTCACGGTCGTCTTCTCCGGCGGTGAATCGGTTTCTGCCATGCGTTTGTGTTGAATTTGTGTAGCAATAACCATTACGCCCCGTGCGACCGAGCGACCGGATCCATCTGAGCCACGTGCTCGCCGAAATCGGTGAGATCGCCGCGGGACGGGCCTGAGCGTCGGTCGAACAGCGGCCGTTCGTGGCAGCCAGTGGCCGAACTCCTCACGCGACGTCGACGTCGGTGAACTCGAAGCGAGCGCCGCCCTCGGCGCTCTCCGTTATCGCGACCGACCAGCCGTGGGCCGCAGCGACCACGGCGACGATGTCCAGCCCGAACCCGGTGCCGTCGGCGGCGGTGGAAAAGCCGGGTTCGAACACCCGGTCGCAGTCGGCCGGGGGAATTCCCGGGCCGTCGTCAGCGACGTAGAAGCCGGTCGCGACGCCGTCGTCGCGGACGACGCCGACCTCGACCGCGACGGCCGGGCCGGCGTGTTCGATCGCGTTGCGAAAGAGGTTCTCGAAGAGCTGGCGGAGCCGACCCTCGTCGGCCGTGACGACCGCGCGGTCGACGACGGCGAACGACGCGTCTGTGCTGGCGACCGTCCCCCAGGCCTGGCTCGCGACGACCTCCAGCGAGACGGGCTCGACGGTGTCGACGTCGTCGCCGCCCCTCGCGAGCGTCAGCAGGTCGTCGATGAGCTGTGCCATCCGGTCGGCCGCGCGTTCGATGTCGGCGACCGACTCGGCCGCCACGCCTTCCTCGCGGAGGAGCGCGACCCGCCCGACGACGACCTGGAGCGGGTTGCGCAGATCGTGGCTCACCATCCCCGCGAACTCCTCGAGACGCTCGTTCTTCCGTTCCAGTTCTCGCTCGCGACACTTCATGTCGGTCACGTCGTCGATGATGCCGACGATGCGGTCGGGCCGGCCCGCCGCGTCCGTCACGACGCTGGCGTCGACGTGGAGCCAGGCGACGGCGTCGTCGGACCGGACGTACCGGAACTGGAAGTGGTACTCGTCGTCGGGGTCGCCCGACTCGACGTCGGCGAGCCACTGCTCGACGGCGGCCCGGGCGGCCGGCGCGTCGTCGGGGTGGACGTCGGCCACGAAGTTCCAGATCGGGTCGTCCACGAAGTAGGCGGGCGGGCGGCCCGTCAGCGCCTCGATGCCGGGGCTGACGTAGAGGAGCTCGGTGGTCTCGGCCTCGGCCATCCAGATCGTCTCCTCGACCCGGCCGACGATCTGCCGGAAGCGGGTCTCGCTCTCCCGGAGGTCGGCCTCGATCCGTCGGCGGTCGGTGACGTCCCGGAGCGTCGCGAGGTGGCGCCCCGGCGTCACGGCCGCCGTCGCCGTGAACTCGACGGTTCGGCGGTCGCCGTCCGGCCGGACCAGTTCGAACTCGCCGGTCGCCGCGCCCTCGGCCAGGAACCGGTCCCACGCGGTCGAGACGTCGTAGTCGGCGCTGGCGAACTCCGAGACGTTGCGTCCCAGCAGGTCCGCTCTGTCGTGGCCGAACAGGTCACAGGCCGCGGGATTCGCGTCGACGTAGTCGCCGTCGTCGTCGACGACGAGAACCGGGTCCGGCAGCGCCGTCAATAGCTCGTCGGCGTCGACGGCTCGATCCCGCTCGCGTGACCCGTCACTCATCCCCGTGGACCAGCGCGGAACGCACCCCAGATCCGGGCGAAGCGCGTCGCACCGCACCGGGCCTCGCGATTCGCCGGTGACAGCGGCCGAAGCGGTTGAACGTTGCGTGACACCACATGACGTACTGGGGGCTGTCGGCCGGTATAGCCCTGTCGCCTCCGAGGTGCGCCGTATCCAGTCACCCGTCGAGTGCCGTCCAGAGGGCGCCGACGCCGCCGAGAGCAAAGACAGCTATCCAGAAGCCGACGCTCAAACGGGAAGGAAGCGATGCACGGCCCCACGACCCAGAGGTTTCGAGTAACAAACCGCCGGTGAGCGCCAGCAATCCCACGCCGAAGAGACCGAAGGCGACGCGGACCGGCCGGCTCCCGAAAGCGCGATCGCGAACCCGGCGGGCCCGTGACGAAGCGTAGGGGACGAGGACGACGGTGGCGACGACGCCCCAGACGACGGCGTCGAAGCGGCCGAGATTGGTCGACGTGCCACCGAGCGCGAGGACGTCGACCGCGGCCAGAACGGCGATGAGCAGCGCCATCGTCCCGAGGACCAGGTTGCGGTGGCGGCGTTCGGGCACGGGAGCGGGTTCGGCAGAGAGGATCAAAAACGTTCTCGTCCCGTCACGCAGGTGTCACGATCCGGCGGTACCGACGAGTAGTGACAGGCACGTTCCTGGGCGCCTGCGGCCTGTACACGGGAAGACAGGTCGCCGTCCGGAACGACCAGACGGAGGCGGTGACGGCCAGAGAGACGCCAACTGGACGCTCCGACGAACGGCGTCTGACGGGACCGACGGCTTCGAAATCCTTTTACGCGACTCAAGGGCTAGAGACACACAACGAAACATGGACATCGAAATCATCGAGGAAGACGAGAACCCCATGTTGCACCGGACCGACGTTCGGTTCGAGGTGCGACACGAGGACGCGACCCCCTCTCGTCTCTCCGTCCGCGACTCGCTGGCCGCAATGTTGAACAAAGACGCCGAAGAGACCGTCGTCCACGAACTCGACACGAAGTTCGGCATGCGCCGGACCATCGGCTACGCCAAGGTGTACGACAGCGCCGAGCAGGCCCGCGAGGTCGAGCAGGACCACATGCTCGAACGCAACAAGATCGTCGCCGACGGCGAGGGCGAGGAAGAGGCGGAGGAGGCCTGATCCGATGGCCCGAAACGAATACTACGACGACGACGGCCAGGAAGCCCGCGAACGCTGTCCCCGCTGTGGCGACGCGTTCCTCGCCGACCACGACGACCGCCAGCACTGCGGCAAGTGCGGCTACACCGAGTGGAAATAAGGGCCGTTTTTCCGCTTTCGACGCACCTTCTCCGGTAGCGACTGCGTTCGCGCGTCCTCTCATCCCGTCCGGTCCCAGTAGATTGATACCCCGAGCGGCGAACCGTTCGGACGAATGACCAGTTCGTCATCCGCTCGACGGACGGCCGACGATCGGTCGAGCGTCCGTGCCGTCATCGTGGGCACGCTCGGCGACCCGCTGGCGATCGTCCTCGGCGTAGTTACCTTCCTGGTCGCGGTTCCGGCGACGGTGTTCGCCATGCAGAATGGACTCTGGGACGTACTGCGAAGCGGCCTGAACGACGCAGCGACCGTCGAGACGCTCGTCGCGGTCGCGCCGTTCGACGTCATCTTCCTGCAGGTCCGGCTCGCACTGGTCGTCGGGGTCGTCCTGGCGCTGGAGGCGGTCGTGCTCCGCCGGTGGTGGGCCAGTACGTCGCACGCCGGTTCGCGTCGCGCGCTCCTCGCGCTGGTCGGCGCCGTCCTGTTCCCGGTCGGCGCAGTTCTCGGGTACCAGTTCGCGTTCCCCGTCGCCGTCGAAGTACTCGCGGCCGGGGAGTCGGCGTGGTCGGTCGTCCGGTGGGCGGGCCTGGCCTGCGACGTCGCGCTTGCGACCGGCGTAGCCACGCAGGTCGCGTTCGCGACGGGGGCGGTCGCGCTCTCTCGGTCCCGGAACGACGGCGGATCGGACGATCGGTCCTGAGCGGAGCCGTCGACCCGCGATGAAGGCAGGTCCAGCCCCGGTGACGCACGCCCGCGCGTATCGAAGTCGTCTTTTCCGTGGGTATCCGAATCCAGCACGATAAGATGAGCGAACCGGCGGCGTCGGGCGACCAGATGCGAGTCCTGGGCATCGAGGGGACGGCCTGGGCGGCGAGTGCGGCGATTTTCGAGACGGCGGACCCGTCGACCCACACCGACGACGAGCACGTGTTCATCGAGAGCGACGCCTATCAGCCCGAAAGCGGCGGCATCCACCCGCGAGAGGCCGCCGAACACATGGGCGAGGCGATTCCCCAGGTCGTGGAGACAGCCATCGCACACGCCGAGGAGCGGGCGCGGGATGCGGGCGAAGACCCCGCCCAGCCAATCGACGCGGTGGCGTTCGCGCGGGGCCCAGGCCTCGGACCCTGCCTGCGCATCGTCGGGACCGCCGCCCGCGCCGTCGCCCAGCGCTTCGGCGTCCCGCTGGTCGGCGTCAACCACATGGTCGCCCACCTGGAGGTGGGCCGCCACTTCTCGGGGTTCGACGACCCCGTCTGTCTGAACGCCTCCGGCGCGAACGCGCACGTCCTCGCCTACCGCAACGGGCGCTACCGGGTCGTCGGCGAGACGATGGACACCGGCGTCGGCAACGCGCTGGACAAGTTCACCCGTCACGTCGGCTGGAGCCACCCCGGCGGGCCGAAGGTCGAGAGCCACGCGAAGGAGGGTGAGTACCTCGACCTCCCCTACGTCGTCAAGGGGATGGACTTCTCGTTCTCGGGGATCATGTCCGCCGCGAAGCAGGCCGTCGACGAGGGGGAGGCCGTCGAGAACGTCTGCCGCGGGCTGGAAGAGACCGTCTTCGCCATGCTCACCGAAGTCTCGGAACGGGCCCTCTCGCTGACCGACGGCGACGAACTCGTCCTCGGCGGCGGCGTCGCCCAGAACACCCGCTTGCGGTCGATGCTCGAAGAGATGTGCGACCAGCGTGGCGCCGACTTCTACGCCCCACCGGCGACGTTCCTCCGGGACAACGCTGGGATGATCGCCATCCTCGGCGCGAAGATGTTCGCCGCGGGCGACACCATCGCTATCGAGGAGTCGCGCATCGACTCGGACTTCCGGCCGGACCAGGTCGACGTTAGCTGGAGGGGTCGGGCCGCTTCGCGCCCCGACGAATCGGCGACGGTCGACCCGACCGAACTCCAGGGCGCCGAGGCCACCGTCCGGTTCGTTGGGGGCCACGTCGTCAAGGAGCGAAACCCCCGGTCCTACCGCCATCCCGCGCTGGACGAGCGTCTGCGGGTCGAGCGAACGCGGCAAGAGGCGCGGCTGACGAGCGAGGCCCGCCGCCACGGCGTCCCGACGCCGGTCATCCGGGACGTCGACCCCCAGGAGTCCCGCATCGTCTTCCAGCACGTCGGCGAGGCGGACCTCCGGGAGTCGCTGACCGAAGCGTCCGTCCGCGACGTGGGCCGGCACCTCGCGCGGATCCACGACGCGGGATTCGTCCACGGGGACCCGACGACGCGGAACGTCCGGGTCGGGGGAAGCAACGGCGACGGGGCCGGCGGGCCGGACGGCGAGGGCGACGCCCGGACCTTCCTCATCGACTTCGGCCTGGGCTACTACACGCAGGACGAGGAAGACCACGCGATGGACCTGCACGTACTCGCTCAGTCGCTGGCTGGGACGACCGACGACGCCGGAGCACTCCGGGCGGCGGTAGAGGACGCCTACCACGCAGCCAGCGACCGCGACGGGGCCGTTCTCGACCAGCTACGGGAAATCGAAGGGCGTGGCCGCTACCAGTGAGATTAAGTGGTCAGCTACCCGAAACCAAGCCATGGAACGAGCACTCGTGGTTCTGGAGACGAGCGAGGACGGGCAGACGATACTCCGCGAAGCTGGCGAACTCGCCGCCGGGGTGGACGCCCGCCTCGACGTGCTGGCGCTGATGACGCCGGAGGAGTACGAGGAGAAGCGGGAGACCCTCGAGGCCGCCGGGAAGGGCGAACACACGACGTACAACGAGCGGGCAGTCCTCGACAACCGCCGCCAGCGCGCCGAGGAAACCGTCGAGGAGGCCCTCGACGACCTCGACGTCGACTGGAACACCGTCGCCGCCCTCGTCGGCGACTCCGAGACGGAAGCCGACCGCATCCTGCAGAGTGCGGAGAAACACGAGACGGACCACGTGTTCCTCACCGGCAAGAAGCGCTCGCCGACGGGGAAGGCCGTCTTCGGCGACCGCTCCCAGGCCGTCATCCTCAACTTCGACGGCCCCGTGACGACGCTGCTGGGGTAAGACCGTCAGTCGTCACTATCGGCGGGAAAAACGACTTAACGGCGCGTGCCCAACCGTAGCGTATGGCCGACAAACCGCAGTCAGGTGAGATTTTCGGCGTGCCGTACAACTTCGACCGTCCCAGCGTCCGGCGACTGCTCTCTTCGTACTGGCAACCGGACGACGGCATGCTCGTCGAGAAACCCTTCGGCATCGGCTACACGCTGAACCTCGCCAACTGGCGGTCCTGGGTGGCGCTGGCAGTCGTCGGCGCACTCCTCTGGCAGGAAGGTCAGAGCAGGTCCCAGGGGCCGACCGACCGCGACGAGGAACCCGTCGAAGTTATCGTCGACTGACGAACCGAAGGAATTAATCTTCGCGTAGTCTGTTCACAGATACTGTGAAGGATCGGGTGGATTCTCGACCCAAAATTGTCGCCTATGGAGCTCTCTACGTCGTTTCTCTCGTTATTCTCGTAAGTTACTCCTTCGGTCATACCGGCCAGGCATTGGTGAGGGTCGATGCGTATACGGGGATGCTGATACTGCTGCTTGCGATTATTCCCCAGGCCTCTCGCATATCGAAACTAGTCTTCAGCGGCGAAAAGGTCAAGATCGATCTCGAAACTCCGAAACAACGTCTACAGCAGGACGTCGAGCACATCGACTCTCAAACAGAAACAGCCAATCTCCCGGAAGAAGTACGTCGCGACTTCGGAAACCGGGAGAGGCCCAGGAATCAGACGGTATCGGACCTCTCTAGTCGGCTTCCAGATGCAGAAGGTGCGGACCCGATCACCACGATCGCCAATCTCACTTCGGAGATCGAGGCCCGGTTGCGAGAGATATTGCTCTCCGAAGGACTGTCACCTGACGAAAAAGCAACCCTTCAGTTCCTGGCGAATCAGGCCCGTGAAAACGAATTGATCCAGTCGGAAACGGCCAACGCGATAGAAACCCTCTGGTCGATACGTAATCGGCTCGTTCACGGTGGTGCCGTGGACCGCGAGGACGCAGAGACGATCGCTCTGGCAGGCACCAAAGTACTCGACACCCTCCAGAACTATCTGGAGGTGTCTGAGGTAACCGAAGTCCATCTTCGTGAGATACTCGCAGAGAACCCTGAACTTGTCGAGCCGGGATTCGAGATCAGGTCGGTGGAAGAACGAGTCGGAAATGCTCACATAGACGTCATCGGAGAGGACGCAAGTGGGGAGACGGTCGTCGTGGAGCTGAAACTGCGGCCCATCACTGAAGAAGTTGTCAAACAAGCCCAGCGTCGTCTGGAGACCTGGAAAACGACGCGATCCGACCAAACTGCGAGGGGAATAATCGTCGCCCCAGACGTCGAGAGTGGCGCGAAAGAATCTCTCGACCAGAGCGCAATCGAGTTCCGAGAGTTGAAGACGATATACGGGAAATAGCCACTATGCTCACGTTCGTCACGACCAACCCCGGGAAGGTCCACGAGGCCGAGGAGTACCTGGGGTCGGTCGAACAGTTCGACTTCGACTACACCGAGGTACAGGGTGAGGATCTGGGGACCATCGCTGCCCACGGCGCCCGGGAAGCCTACCGGGAGGCCGGAGAACCGGTCATCGTCGACGACTCCGGCCTGTTCGTCGACGCCTTCGACGGCTTCCCCGGCCCGTACTCCTCCTACGTCGAGTCCCACGTCGGTATCGAGCGGGTCTGGCGGCTCACGGAGCCCGAGGACGACCACGGCGCGAAATTCAAGACGGTCGTCGCGTACTGCGACGGCGAGGGGTTCGACGCGGGCGGCGCCGACCGCAGGGAGGGGGCGCCGAACGAGCGAACGGTGAGCGGAGCGAGCCGTGCGCGCGCCGACTCCGTCCGCGACGGCGACCCGCCGGTCAAGATATTCGAGGGCGTCGTCCCGGGCACCATCGTCGCGCCCCGCGGCGACGGCGGGTTCGGCTACGACCCCATCTTCGAACACGACGGGACGACGTTCGCGGAGATGAGTACCGGGGCGAAGAACGCCGTCTCCCACCGCGGCCGGGCGCTGGCGAAACTGGGCGACTGGCTCGACGAGACCGGTCGGGCCTGACCAGCCGATGGCTCCCACAGCCCTCGTCACCGGTGCCAGCGCCGGCATCGGCCGCGCGCTCGCGACCGAGTTCGCCAGACACGGTCACGACCTGGTCCTCGTCGCCCGGCGCGAGGAACGCCTCCGCTCGCTCGCCGACGAACTCGAAACCGACTACGGGGTCGACGCGACGGCGATTCCGCTGGATATGGCCGACGACGACGCGCCCGACCGGCTGTTCGACTCACTCGACGAGCGTGGAATCAGCCTCGACGCGCTGGTCAACAACGTCGGCGTCGGCGTCTACGGCCGCTTCGGCGAGGGCGACCTGGCCGACCAGCGGACCCAGCTCCGGCTGAACGTCGACGTGCTCGTGGAACTTACCCACCGGTTCCTCGACGGCCGCTCCCGGGGACAGGTCCTGAACGTCGGCTCCGTCGCGGGCTTCACCCCCGGGCCGCTGCTGGCCGGCTACTACGCCAGCAAGGCCTACGTCAACAGCTTCTCCGAGGCGCTGGCGGCGGAGTACCGCGACACTGCAATCGACGTGACCTTCGTCTGTCCCGGCCCGGTCGACACGGAGTTCCAGGAACGCGCCGGGATGGGCGACTCCACCGTGGCCCAAGTGTTCTCCCACACGCCCGAGGGGGTCGCGACGGCCGCCTACGCCGGCCTCCAGTCCGGCGACGTGGTCGTGATTCCCGGCCTGCCGATGAAACTCCTGACCCTGTTCCTGCGGATCACTCCCCGCCCGTTGCGTCGCTGGGGCGCCTGGATCGTCAACGGCGGGCGCTAGCGGCCGATGGCGGCCGGTGGCGAGCGGTAGCGAGCACTACTCCCTGGGGTCGCGGTCCGGTCCCGGATACTCACTTTCGTGGGTCGCCTCGTACAGCGATTCGGCGTCGAAGACGGTCGCAAACGCGTCCGGCGAGCGGACGCTGACCGAGACGCGCGGTTGCAGGGAGAGGCCGGCCTCGGCGCTGCGGAGCGAGTCGTCGAACGTGAGCAGGTGGGCCGCCTCGCCGCGGTAGGCGGAGGCCAGCGCCGGATGGTCGTCGTCGGGGTGGTCGACGGGTTCCCGCTCCTGCTCGATCCGCTCGCGCCAGTCCGCCGCGAGGTCGTCGTCGGTCAGGTCGGCGATCACCGCCTCGGCGTCGTCCAGCAGCGAATCGCTGGCGACGAGGGTGAGCCAGGAGTGCCCGCGGACGTGGTCGAGGGCCGCGCGGGCGTCGCCACCGACGAGGAGGTCAGCGGCGAGGACGTCGGCGTCGGCGACGACGCGGGTCGGGTCAGCAGTCATCCCTGTGCTCCGAGAGCGTCCGGTCGATGTCCTCGACAGTGACGTCGTACTCGTCGGCGCCGTCGAACAGCGTCCCCCATGTCATGCCCGCATCGAGGGGCGGCGCGACCAAAAATCCCCGGCGGACGGCGGCGTGATAGCGTCGGTTGTAATTCGTTCCCAGCGTTTTCCCACCATCTGTTCGTTCAGCCCCAGTTCACCCCGTCGGTGGCGTGTGCCTGCCGAAAATAGGTACAACCGACACTATGAGACGCCCGTCTGACGGGTGTTTAAGTGAGAGCCAGGGTTCCCATTCGACGGGTGCGCACGTACGGCTCGCGTGCCGTCGCCGGACAGGACGACGGTGCGCCCGTATCCCATCCTCCCATCGCGCGCCCGGACGACGCGACCTATCCTCTTTCGGTACGCGCCGGCTGCCCTCCGGACGGGTCGCGCTCGACCCCCTCTCCACGCTCCGGAGTGACTACGCCCCCCGGAGCGCCGTCCGGACCTCCGTGATGGCGTCCGGGTCGGAGAGGACCGCCACGTGGTCGCCGGCTTCTATCTCCGTCCGCGGCAGTGGAATCGTCATCGGCTCCCTGTCGTGGCCGTGGGCGTAGATGCGCGCCTGGCTCGGGAGGTCGACCTCGACGACGCGCGAGCCGACCACGGGCGCGCCCTCGGGGATGTCCACCGTCGCGACGGTCAACTGCTCGGCGAGGTCGGCGATGACGTTGAAGTCGCCCCCGAGCAGCGCGGTCTTGGCCCCCGCCGCGCCCAGGCGCTCGGGGTAGATTATCTCGTCGACGTCCGCGTCGTACTTCTCGTAGATCTCTTCGCGGTAGTCCTCGTCGATGCGCAACACGGTCCGGCAGCCGTACTCCTTGCCGATCATGCAGGCCGTGAAGTTGGTGTTGAGGTCGCCGGTCAGCCCGCCGATAGCGTCGGCGTCGGCCAGTCCGGCCTCCTCGAGGACGCTCTCGTCCGTACCGTCGCCCGCGACGGTCTCGAACCCCTCCGTCCGTGCTCGGTCTACCTTGTCCGGGTCGTTGTCGACGACGACGACGTCGTGGCCTTCCGGGGCCAGAATGCCGGCGGTCCGCATCCCGACGCGTCCGTAGCCGACGATGACGAACTTCATGCCATGTCGTACGTTACCAGGCCTAAAAACGCTAGCCCTCCACGAGCGGCCGCGGAGCTACGGGACCAGATCGCGAGTCGAAAAATGAAGTCGGCCGGATCGCGTCAGGGAGCGACGAGTGCTTCGGTCTCGTTCTCCGTGGCGTTCGTCTCGGTCACGGTTTCGTTCGTCTCCTCGGCAGTCGCGTTCGTCTCGGTCATTTCGCCGGCGTCCGTCGCGTCCTCGCTCGGCGGTGCGACGGTGGCGTTGTCGACGATGGCGCCGCCCTCGTCGGTGTACGGCCCGTCAGCCGTCCCGTTCGTGGCGACGAAGTCGTACGTCTCGTTGTCGTTCGTCTCCATGTGCGGCATCGCGATCAGCGTCTCGTTCTCCGTGAACTCGGTGTCGTTGAACTCGGCACCGGAGACGTTGTAGAGAACCACCGAGAGGTTCTCGTAGGTCCCGGCCTCGAGGTACTCGGAGACACCGACGACGCTGCCGACGGCGTCACCGTCGAGCAGGCTCTCGTTGTGGATGGCCACGTAGCCACCCTCGGAGAGCGTCGTCGACTCGATGGTCACCGCGGTACCGTTCTCGGTCACGTTCGCGGTCTGGTTCTCGAAGGTGACCGCGGTCTGTGCCGTGACCGTCGTCGTGTCACCCGCCGCGTCGGTTTCGGTCTCCGTTTCGGTCTCGTTGAGTCCGGCCTCGGTCTCCGTCTCCGTCTCGTTGAGTCCGGCCTCGGTCTCCGTTTCGGTCTCGTTGAGACCGGCTTCGGTCTCCGTTTCGGTCTCGTTCAGCCCGTCAGTTTCGTTCTCGGTCTCGTTGAGTCCGGCTTCGGTCTCGTTTTCAGTCTCGTTGACGTCCGCCGCCCCGTCGTCGGACTCGTTGTACCCGACTATCGTCTCGTTGTCGCCCGGCGCGTCGTAGATCGCGGGCGCGACGATCGGTTCACCGTCGATGGTGTACGGCCCATCTTCGGTGCCGTTCGTCGCGACGTAGTCGAACGTCTCGTTGTCGTTCGTCTCCATGTGCGGCATCGCGACCAGGAACTGGCTCTCGGTGAGTTCGGTCTCGTCGAACTCGGCACCGGGCACGTCGAACAGCGTGATCGTCACGTTCTCGTGCTCACCAGCTTCGAGGTACTCCGAGGCGCCGATAGTGCTGTTGACCGCCTCGCTCAGGTCGAGCTCGGTCGCGTTGGCGAGCAGACTATCGTCGTGGACGGCCACGTAGCCACCCTCAGGCAGGGTCGCGTTGACAGTCACTTCGGTGCCCTGCGAACTCACGTTCGTCACCTCGACGGACGCGTTCGCGTCCATCGCGGCGGTCTCGTTCGTCGTCTCGTTCTCCGTCTCGTTGAGTCCGGCCTCGGTCTCCGTCTCCGTCTCGTTGACAGGCGTCTCCGTCTCGGTCTCCTGGACCGGTTCGGCGTCTGCCTGGACGGTGATCAGCGCTTCGTCGGTGACCGGTTCACCGTCGACCGTGTAGGCACCGTCCTCGGTGCCGTTCGTCGCGACGAAGTCGTACGTCTCGTTGTCGTTCGTCTCCTGGTGCGGCATCGCGATCAACGTCTCGTTCTCGGTGAGCGCGTCCTGTGCGTACTCCGCGCCGGAGACGTTGAACAGGGTGACCGTGACGTTCTCGTGGGTCCCGGCCTCCAGGTACTCGGAGGCGCCGACGACGCTCCCGATGACGTCACCCTCGAACAGGAACTGGTCGTGGATGGCGACGTAGCCGCCGTCCGGCACGGTGACGCTGTCGATGGTCACCGTCGTCCCGTTCGAAGTCTGGTTCTCGAACGCGACGGAGGCGTTCGCGGACGCCGCCACCTCGGTCTCGGTTTCCGTTTCAGTCTCCGTGTCGTTCAGCGGTTCTTCGGTCTCAGTCTCGTTGACCGGTGCTTCGGTCTCCGTTTCAGTTTCCGTCTCCGTCTCCGTCTCGTTCAGCGGTTCTTCGGTCTCAGTCTCTTCCGGCGGCTGCTCGACGCCGGCGACCTGGACGAGCGCTTCGTCGGTCACCACTTCACCGTCCTGGGTGTACGGACCGTCTTCCGACCCGTTGGTCGCAACGAAGTCGTAGGTCTCGTTGTCGTTCGTGTCCAGGTGCGGCATCACGATCAGCGTCTGGTTCTCCGTGAGTTCGTCCTGGTCGTACTCCGCGCCGGGGACGTCGAAGAGCTCGATCTCGACGTCTTCGTACTCACCGGGTTCGAGGTACTCCGAGACCCCGACGACGCTGCCGACGGCGTCACCGTCGAGCAGGCTCTCGTTGTGGACGGCGACGAAGCCGCCTTCACCGAGTTGGACCGAGTCGACTGTTATCGTCGTACCGTCCGTCGTCTGCTGCTCGAACGTAACGCTCGCGTTCACTTCCGCAGCAGGTTCCTCGGTCTCAGTCTCCGTTTCAGTCTCAGTCTCGGTCTCCGTGTCCGTTTCAGTCTCGGTCTCGGTCTCAGTCTCCGTTTCCGTCTCGGTCTCGGTCTCCGTTTCCGTCTCTGGCTCTTCGACGTCGTCTAGCTGGATGTAGGCCTCGTCGGTGACCGCTTCACCGTCCTGGACGTAGGGGCCGTCGTCCGCGCCGTCACTCTCGACGAAGTCGAACGTCTGGTCGTCGTCGGTGTCGAGGTGCGGCATCGCGATCAGGGTCTGGCTCTCCGTGAGCTCGTCCTGGTCGTACTCCGCACCGGGGACGTCGAAGAGGTGGACCTCGACGTTCTCGTGGGTTCCGGCATCGAGGTGCTCGGAGACGCCGATGACCGGCCCGACCGCACCGTCGTCGGTCTGCTCGTGGATGGCGACGAAGCCGCCGTCCGACACCGTGACCTGGTCGACGGTGACCATCGTGGCGTTGTAGGTCGGGAAGACGACTGACGCGCTCGGTTCGTCCTCGACCTCGGTCTCAGTCTCAGTCTCAGTTTCAGTCTCCGTCTCGGTTTCCGTCTCAGTTTCAGTCTCCGTCTCGGTTTCCGTCTCAGTTTCAGTCTCAGTCTCGGTTTCCGTCTCGGTTTCCGTCTCAGTCTCGGTTTCCGTCTCGGTTTCCGTCTCAGTCTCCGTCTCGGTTTCCGTCTCGGTTTCCGTCTCAGTCTCCGTCTCGGTTTCCGTCTCCGTCTCGGTGTCCTCCTCGTCGTCCTCGGCGTCCTCTGCGGCGTCGAGGGTCAGCTGGAGGAACTGCCCGTCGTCCCGGGTGAAGACCCCGTGGACGTAGTCGCCGGCTTCGAGGCCGTCGGTGGCGACGTCGAACGTGACGGTGTCACTCTCCTCGGCGTCGAGCGTGACCCGCTCCTCGGAGACGACCTGGCCGTCGAGGCGGAACGTCACCGACTGGTTCGTCTCGAAGTCGTTGGGGTTAGTCACCTCGGCCTCGACGGTGAGTTCGTCCCCGACGGTCGCGTTCTCCGGTGCGTCGACCGAGTCGAGCGTGAACGACTCGGAGAGGGTGATCTGTTCGACCTGTCCACTGTCCTCGGTGAAGACGGCGTGGTAGTAGGTCCCCGTCTCGAGCCCCTCCGTGTCGGCCCGGAACTGGACCACCTCGGAGTCGTTCGGGTCGACCGTCACGAGCTTCGTGGCGACGACCGCCCCGCCGAGGCGGAACTCGACGGATTCGGTTATCCGGTCGTCGGTGGGGTTCTCGATCTCCGCGCCGACGCTGACGTTCGACCCGGGCGCGGCGCTCTCCGGTGCGTTCAGCGATACGACCTCGAGCGACGACTCGTCGCTCTCGGAGTCGTCGGCAGTCTCCTGCGCGACGGCCCCCTGTACGACGAACGCGCCACTGAGCGCTATCATCAACGCGACGATGACGACAGCGGCCCTGTTCGTGGAGCGTGTCATACTACTCTCTGGTCAGGTGTTGGTACTGTCATGGCGATGCAGTCGAAACGTCGTTCGATCAACAGATAAACCGGAGAGTTCGTTCAGTTACGGCGGCGGTGACAGGCCCGCCCTAGTGCGATTTCACCGGTTCTAAGAGGGGCCTTGGCCGCACCGGAATCGAGGGGTAGAACCCCCCGACGGACGCGAACGCCAGTCAGCCCTGCTTTCCCGAACCCCCCACTGAAATACGTCCCGGTTTCCGACCGCCGTCTTGCGATTGGACGGGGCGTGTCGTGGTGTACATCCACAACGTGAACGAACGGCGTGATACCGAGGCGTCCGTCCCCCTGGCCAGTGGCGTAGCGGTGGGAATCCGACACGGGTTTACCCCTCCCCCGCCGACGATTCGCCATGCGGGTAACGTTTCTCGGGACCAGCGGCGCCGTGCCCACGACCGAGCGCAACACGAGCGCCGTCTTCGTCAACCGGGAAGGGGACCAGCTGCTGTTCGACTGCGGCGAGGGGACCCAGCGCCAGATGATGCGGTACAACACCGGCTTCGGGGTCGAACACGTCTTCGTCTCCCACCTCCACGGCGACCACGTCCTCGGTCTCCCCGGCCTGGTCCAGACGTGGGACTTCAACGACCGGGAGGAGCCCCTGTCCATCCACGCCCCCGCGGGGACTCGCAGCCAGATCGAAGACCTGATCCACGTCGGCGGGAACGACCCCGCGTTTCCCGTGCGAATCCATCAGGTGTCGCCCGGCGACGTCGTCGTCGACCGCGAGGAGTACGAGGTCCGCGCGGTCCGGACCGAGCACCGCTGCAAGTCCGTGGGCTACGCCGTCGTCGAGGACGACCGGAAGGGCCGGTTCGACCGCGAGAAGGCAGAGAACGAACTGGGCATCTCGCCTGGTCCCGCCTACTCCAAGCTCCACCGCGGCGAGCCCGTCGAACTCGACGACGGCCGCGTCGTCGAACCCGAGGAGGTCGTCGGCCCGGCCAGGCCTGGTCGTACCCTCGTGTACACCGGCGACACCGAGCCCACCGACGCCGTCGTCGCGGCCAGCGAAGACGCGGACCTCCTCATTCACGACGCCACCTTCGCCGAGGACCGCCGGGACCGGGCACAGGCGACGGCACATTCGACGGCCAGACAGGCTGCCGAAGTGGCACAGCGGGCCGGTGCGAAACGCCTCGCGCTCACGCACGTCTCGACCCGCTACGGCGGGGACTCCTCGCCGCTTGCCCACGAGGCCAGCGATGCGTTCGAGGGCGAGAGCTTCGTCGCCCAGGACGGCCAGAAACTCCGGGTTCCCTACCCCGACGAGGAGTGAGAGACGCCTGGAAGCCGGGTTTTGACGTCGGTGGCGTCGGCAGTCCACTCCCAGAGCGCGTCCTGTCGCTCGCGGTCTGACGCGCTCGGCGCCGCCGACCGGGGCTCACGGTCGGCGAAGTACTGGCCCGTCGTCCCGGCGACGTCGTCCGACGCCGCCAGGTAGACTGAGGTCCGCGCTGCCTCGCGTTCGTCGACGACCGGGCCGATGGGGACCCTCGCACCGAGAGCGCCGAATGCCTTCCAGACGAGCGAGGACAGGCCGCTCGAATCCCGGGCGAGGCGGCTGGACGGGACCACCCCGGGGTGGCACGCGTTCGACGTGACACCCGCGGCCGCGGCGCGGCGCGCCAGGCCGAACGTGAACAGCACGTTCGCCAGTTTCGAGAGCGCGTAGGCGTCGCGCCCGGTCGGCCCGGCCGGTCCGGTGAGAGCGTCCAGGTCGAACGAGGCCCGCCGGTGGAGGTCCGACGAAACCGTGACGACGCGCCCGTCCGCGGCGTCGAGGAGCGGGAAGAGACGGTGGGTGATCAAGAAGTGGGCGCAGTGGTTCACTGCGACGGTCAGTTCTATCCTGACTCGTGATCCATCGGAGCGGTCACCGACTGCGTCCGTGAGACGTCGCTCGTCCTGCCAGGTCCCCGCGTTGTTGACGAGCGCGTCGAGTCGGTCGTGGTCGTCGGCAATCGCGGCAGCGAGGGTTCGCACCTGGTCGAAGTCAGCGAAGTCGGCCGGGTAGAAGGTGGCCGCACCCGGCGTGCGTTCGCGGACCATCTCACAGACGCGCTCACCCCGGCCGCGGTCGCGTCCGTGGACGAGGACGGTCGCACCCCGATCCGCCAGGCCGCGGACCGTCTCGCGGCCGATGCCGCTCGTTCCCCCAGTCACCAACACGACGGCGTCGTCCGCGTCGGACATGTCGGACGGGACGGGCGCCACAGGCAAGAAGAGAGGGGAAGGATGGAACGAACGGGGATGGGAGACCCTACTCGTGGCCGTAGACCGGCACCGGGTGGTAGGGCTCTTCGAGGTACTCGACGTCCGAGGCCGAGAGGTCGATATCGAGCGCTTCGACGGCCTCCTCCAGGTGTTCGATGCTCGACGTCCCCAGGATCGGTGCGGTGACGGCGTCGTGCTGGAACTGCCAGGCCATCGCTATCTGGGCCATCGTGACCCCCTTGTCTGCGGCCAGTTCCTGGACGCGCTCGTTTATCTCCTCGCTGCCGGGGCCCTCGTGATACGGGGTGCCGTAGTCGATCTCGTGTTCGCCCCGCGTCGTGTCGCTGAACTCCTCGTGCGGCCGGGTGAGGTAACCAGCCCCGAGCGGACTCCACGGCAGGACGCCGACGTTCTCCCGCTCGCAGACGGGATACATCTCTCGTTCCTCCTCGCGGTAGGTGAGGTGGTGCAGGTCCTGCATCGTCTCGAAGGACGCGAGGTTCTGGCGGTCGCTGACGTGTAGCGCACGCTGGAACTGGTTGGCGTACATCGACGACGCGCCGAGGTGCCGGACCTGCCCTCGCCGGACCGCGTCGTCGAGTGCCCGCAGCGTCGTCTCGATGGGCGTGTCGTAGTCCCAGCGGTGGATCTGGTAGAGGTCGACGGTGTCCATCCCCAGCCGGTCCAGCGAGTGTGCGAGTTCCTGCTCGATGGTCTTCCGCGACAGGCCCTCCGCGTTGCGGTGTTCCTTCGCGCCGGGCCAGCGAACCTTGGTGGCGACGACCTGTTCGTCCCGGTCGTAGTCGGCGAGCACGTTCCCGAGGATCTCCTCGGACTCGCCCGACGAGTAGACGTTCGCCGTATCGAAGAAGTTGATTCCCAGGTCGATGGCGCGCTCGATGAGGTCGCGCGACTCGTCCTCGTCGAGCATCCACTCGTCGCCGCTCCCGAAGCTCATACAGCCCAGACAGATCTTCGAGACCTCCATCCCGGTCGAACCGAGGGTGGTGTACTCCATGGAACTGAGGTCGGGGGAAGGGTGGAAAAAGTCGACGCCAACTTTCCGACACGAACGGCCTGATGGGAACCCAGCGGGACCACGGACGACCGAGTCGGTACTGTCATTTCAGCGCGGTTCGAGAGTGGCACCATGGACGTTGCACACGTGGCGCTGTGGGTATCGGACGTCGACCGGACGGTCGAGTTCTACGAGGCGCTCGGCCTCGAACGCACCTGGTCCTTCGAGATGGACGGCGTCGAGAACATCTACCTCGGCGACGAGCACGGCGAACTCCAGCTCAAGCACGACCCGGACCGGACGACGCCCATCGCACCGGGCCGGGCCGACGTCGACCACGTCGCGCTGACCGTCGACGACCTCGACGCGACCGTCGAGCGAGCGGTCGAGGCCGGCGGCACCGTCGTCACGGATCCCCTCACCGTCGAGGCGGCCGACGCCTACGTCGCGTTCGTCGAGGACCCCGAAGGGTACACCCTGGAGTTTATCGAGTCGCTTTAAGAACCGAAACGAAAGCGAATCCCGACTGATTCTCTCGGTTGCTGAGGTTTAAGTATCGACGCGACCGATATGCTCCCGAAAGGATGGCGGCCGAGATATCAGAACGGGTACGCGAGATTGCCCGGGAACGGGGTATGTCCGAGTCAGCGGTCGTCGAGCAGGCACTGGAACAGGGGATCGAAGATTTATGGCGTGACCTCGTTCTGTCGCTGTACTTCGACGGTAAATTCGACCGCGATCAGGCCGTCGACCGGATCGGCCGGACGACGGTCGAACGCGCAGAGCAGGAGCGAAAAGCCGTCGAAGACGACGTTAGCTGGGGCCTCGACGCGTGAGCGTCACCGCGGTTGCGGACGCGGGCCCGCTAATTCACCTCGCAGAGATCGGATCGATCGACCTTCTCGACGTACTCGGCCGGCTGTACGTACCTGATACCGTGTATAAGGAGATAGCAGACGGCGGGATACCAGCCGGCATGGCCGGACTGTCATACGAACGCGTGTCTTCAGACCGGGTCGGTGATGACGAGTCCCTCGACGCTGGCGAGGCGGCAGCTCTCGCGGTCGCCATCAACCGCGACGCCGTGCTCCTGACCGACGACATGGCGGCCAGAGACGCGGCAGACGATGCCGGCGTGGACGTGCACGGCTCTATCGGCGTTATAGCTCTGGCGTATGCCCGCGGTCGGTTGGAGCGAGACGAGGCGGCCGAGCGAATGCGGAGGTTGCAACACGAGACCAGCCTGTACGTCTCTCAGGCGGTCGTCGAACGGGGCATCGAGATGCTCGACAGCTAGCGCTTCCGGACCGACCCCGGCGTGAGGGTTATGGTCCGCCACTGCGTAACACGCGAACGTGAACACGCGCACGGGAGCGCTGGACGCGGTCGTCTTCGGGGTGGACGTCCAGAGCGGTGACGTCCGCGGCGACGCCCCCTCCTACGCGCTCGTCGTCTTCGATGGTGAGCATCTGGAACGGGACGTCGTCAGCCACCGCAAACTCCGCCGTCGCATCGAGAGCGAGGAGCCGGCCATCGTCGCGACGGACAACATGTACGAACTGGCCGAGGACAAGGACTCGCTGGTCCACTTCCTGGGCGAACTGCCGGACGAGACGAAACTCGTCCAGGTGACCGGTGCGGAGCGACCGGAACCGCTCTCCAGGGTCGCCTCGCGCCACGGCGTGCCCTACGCCAAGGAACCGATGAAAGAGGCCGAGGCGGCGGCCAGACTCGCGGCAGCCAACGTCGGCCAGGAGGTGTCGGCCTTCACGAACACGACCGAAGTGAAGGTCTCGCGCGGACGGTCGACGGGCGGCGGCGGTGGGTGGTCCGAGGACCGATTCACCCGCCGAATACACGGCTCTGTCAAGCGCCGGGCCCGCGAGGTCGAGTCGGAGCTCCAGGGGGCCGGCCTCGACTACGAGAAGGACGTCACCGAGAAGTACGGCGGCTTCTCGCAGGCGATCTTCACGGTCTCCGCACGGCCCCAGGACATCCCCGTCTCGCGCGAGCGGGCGGGCGACACCCGCGTCGAAATCGAACGCGAACGACGGGACGGCATCGAGTTCCGGCCGCTGGCCAAGCGCCGGGACCACGTCGTCGTGGGGGTCGACCCCGGGACGACGACCGCCGCCGCGGTAGTCGGCCTCGACGGCTCCGTGCTCGACGTCTTCTCCTCGCGGACCGTCGACACCGCCGACGTCACCGAGTGGATCGTCGAGCAGGGGCGACCGATCATCGTCGCCGCGGACGTGACGCCGATGCCCGAGACAGTCGAGAAGCTCCGTCGTTCCTTCGACGCGGCGGGGTGGACGCCGCAGTCCGACCTGCCGGTCGACGAGAAACAGCACCGAACCCGCGAGGAGGGGTACGACAACGACCACGAGCGGGACGCGATGGCGGCGGCGCTGTCGGCCTACGACGCCCACGAGGACCAGTTCGACCGCATCGCGCGGAAGGTGCCGCCGCGCGTCGACACCGGCGAGGTGACCGCCAGAGTCGTCGCCGGCGAGGAGTCCGTCGAGACCGTGCTGGCGGACCTCGGTGAGGACGGCGACGGTGACGGTGGCGGCGAAGCCGAGGAGAACGACGAGCACCAGCCACGCGAACTCACCGAGGAGGAGCAGACGATCAAGGAGCTACGGCAACAGGTCGAGCGCCTCCAGGACCACGTCGACTCGCTGGAGGACACCATCGAGGAGAAGGACGACCAGCTGGCCGAGAAGGAGGAACAACTCTCGCAGGCTCGCAGCGACGAGCGCATCGCGGTCCGCCGGGACCGAGAGGTGACGAAGCTCCGCCGAAAGACCGAGCGCCTGGAGTACGAACTCGAAGAGGAACGAGAGCGGAACGACGACCTGGAGGGGAAGCTCGACCGGCTCAAGGCGCTGTGGAAGCTCGACCACTCGAACTTCGCGGACGTCTCCGAGAAGAAGCAGGGCCTCACGTCGGTGAAGGTGGTCGACCAGTTCACCACCGGCGCCATCCGCCAGGCCGACGAGAGCATCGGGCTCATCGAGGACGACATCGTGCTCCTCCGGGACGCTTCGGGCGCCGGCCGAAGCACCGCCCAGGAACTGGCCGACGTGGACCCGAAGCTCGTCCTGCGGACCGGCGGGCTCTCGGACGTGGCGGACACCATCCTCTTCGAACACGAGATTCCCGTCGCCCCCGCCGAGATGGTCACCGTCCAGGAGGTCGACGAACTCGCCGTCGCCCGCGAGGAAGAGGTCGAGGCCGCCATCGAGGACTGGGAAGAGCGCGCCGAGGAGCGCCGGCGCGATCGCAACGCCGAGATGGTGGACCGGCTGATCTCCGAACACCGGGCGGGGGAACGTGGCGAAAGCGACTGAGCGAAGCGACGGAGGATTCGCGAACACGCGAGCAGGCCGGCACCGACTGAAGGGAGGGGCCGACGAATGCGCGAACGGCGAGCGGAGAGTGAGTCCCTACCGTCGCCGTCGGACGAACGCCAGCAACACTCCGACAGCCACGACGAGTCTCGTCGGACCGAAGCCGGGTCCGGAGCCGTCCGTCGTCGCGGCGGTCGGTTCGGGGGACAGCGTCGCGCTCGCGACTGCCTCGGTCGGGGACGACTCCGTGACGGACGTCCCGTCGCCGACCGGCGTGACAGTTTCCGTCGTGTCGCCCGCCGGTGTTGCGGCGGGCCCGGCCGTCGACGAGCGAGCCACCGCGAACGTCGAGAGGCCCGGCGAGTCTGCCCGCATGACGTAGCCGCCGTCCTCGCTCTGAACGAGGCGGGTCGGGAGTTCGGTCCACGCGCCGTCGTGGTAGCGATAGAGAGAAACGTCGTCCGGGGCGACGCCGAAGGCGGCGAGCCGGTCGGCCGAGACGAAGAAATCCAGGGCGACGCCGGAGACGTCCTCGTCCGGGATCGAGTGGTCGATGCGGAGGTAGCCCAGTGCGTCGCCGCCGACCGAGGCGCGGAAGTCGGTGGTGTTCTCGGACGGTTCGTCCTCGCTGGTCACGTTGAAGCGCATCGAGCCGTCGGCGTCGGTGGTGACGTTCATGCCGAGCAGCCGAGCGTCGGACCCGTTGCCGTCGTCGTCGGCCGTCGTCCCGTTGTCGTCGCCGACGGTGATCGACAGCGATTCGTTCGACGACGTGGGGACGACGATGAGGTTCGTCCATCGACTTCCACGCAGGACGGTGATCGCCGTCCCGTTTGCATCCCCGTCGTCACCCGCTCCGTCGTCGTTCGCTTCGTCGTCGCTCGGGCCGCTGCTGGAACCGCCGCCCCCACCGGGACTACCGGTACCGGTTCCTGTCCCGATGACGGCGCTGTCGCCGGTCCCGTTGTGAGTAACGTGCAGGACGAATCGATAGTCGCCCGGAGTGGACGGCTCGAACGTCACGTTGCCGGTGTAGGATTCGCCCGGTGCGAGCACGTCCACGTTCTCCGGAACGTCGTACGACGCCACGGCGTAGTCACCAGTGAGGTCGTAGCCGGCGACGTCGACCGTGCCGGTCCCTTCGTTCGTTACCGTGAACTGTCTGGTGACCGTGTCGCCCGTGTGAGTGTCCGGGAAGTGGATCCGGTGGGGCGTGACGTCGACCGTTCGATCACGGAGACGGCCGTTCCCTGTCGCGATGACGCTGCTGTCGCCGGTTCCGTTGTGGGTGACGTGCAGGACGAACCGGTAGGGGCCGGCGTTCAACGGCTCGAACGTCACGTTACCGGTGTAGGATTCGCCCGGTGCGAGCACGCCCACTTCCTCCGGGACGTCGTACGAACCGGCCACGGTGTCGCCAGTGAGGTCGTAGCCGCGGATGTCGACGTTGCCGTTCCCCTCGTTCGTCACCGTAAACTGCCTGGTGACTGTCTCGCCGGCGAAGGTGTCCGGGAAGTCGACCCGGTGGGGCGAGACGTCGATCGTTCGATTACGGAGGCGGCCGTTCCCTGTCCCGATGACGCTGTGGTCGCCGGTCCCGTTGTTGGTAACGTGCAGGACGAACCGGTAGGGGCCGGCGTTCGACGGCTCGAACGTCACGGTCCCGGTGAACGACTCACCGGGTGCGAGCACCTCGTTGCCGTCCGGGACGTCGTACGAACCGGCCACGGTGTCGCCGGTGAAGTCGTAGCCGCGGATCTCGGTGTCGACGTTGCCGGTGTTTTCGACCGTGAACTGTCTGGTGACCGCGTCGCCGGCGTACGTGTCCGGGAAATCGAGCCGGTGGGGGGTGATCGTCAGGGCGGGGTCGCGACCGACTCCCGTCCCGCGGAGTTTGACCAGTGCGGTCGACTCGTCGGTGTCGTTGCTCAGAACGGTCAGGTCGGCGGCGTGCGGTCGAATGCTCGCCGGTGTGAACGTGACCGAAAGCGTCCGACTCTGGCCGGGACCGAGGACGAACGAACCGCCGCCCGCGAGCGAGAACGACTCGGCGTCCGGCCCGCCGAGGGCCGTGCTCGTCACGGAGAGTGGTGCCGTTCCGGCGTTCGAGACGACCACGGGCGTCGTCTTCGAGGTGCCGTTCGGTACGTCGCCGACGTCGGCGTACTCGGTCGACACGGTGATCTCCGGTTCTGCGGGGACGACCGAGACGGTCTTGGTCACCTCGTCAGTCCCGCCCCTGTCGTCCGTTACTTCGAGTGTGAGGTCGTAGTCGCCCGTCGCTGGGAACGTGTGCGTCGCCATCCGACCGGTCGCGTCCGTGGTGCCGTCACCGTCGAAGTCCCACGCGTACCCTACGACCGAACCGTCCGAGTCCGCACTGGCGGCGGCGTCGAACGAGACCGTCGCTCCGGGGGTCGGACTCGACGGACTGTGCGTGAACGACGCCGTCGGGTCGCCGTTCGCGACGTACTCGTCGGACAGCGGCGAGGCGTCGACCTGCGAGTCGTTCACGGTGAACGACGAGTCACAGATCCCGTCCGAGTCCGCGTCGGTACACGTCTGGCTGAACCCGGTGCCGTCTGGGTTCGCCCAGTAGTTGCCGCCGACAGTCGTACCACCGAGGACGTTGGTCCCCGCCGTCTCGGCGACGTTCCACGCGTTCGTCTGGTGGGGCGGATCGAAGTCGACGTTGTCCGTGTTTTCGAAGAGATTGTCGTAGATCGTGTTGCTTCCACTGTTGTAGACGTTGATGCCGCCTTCGCGATTGTTGCGGAGTTCGTTGCTCCGTATCGTGTTCCCGTCCGCGTCGCCGAGGTGGATCCCGAAGCCGTTCGTACTGGCAGTGGTGTCCTTCACGGTGGTCCCGCTCGACCCGCCGAGCCAGACCCCCTCCTCGCCGTTCGCCGTGGCGGTGCTGTTCGCGACGGTCGCGCCCGAGGAGTCGCCCACCTCGATCCCGTTCTCGCCGTTCCCGGTGGCCGTGACGTTCGAGACGACGGTGTCTCGCGTGTATCCGAGCTGGATCCCGTTGATCGAGTTGCCGTCGACGACGGTGTCCCTGATCTCGTTGTCGTCGCTGGATTCGACTAACACACCGACATTGCTGTCCGAGAGGTCGCTGTCGTCCACGACGACGTTTCGCGTCACCCCGTTGCTGTCCGTTCCCCAGTCGAAGCTGTCGCTGACGAGAACGATACCTCCCTGGGAGTCCCGGACCGTGACGGTAGCTATCCTGCCGCCGTCGACTCGCTCGTAGCGGACGCCGTGGCGCCAGCCGGAAAGTGTAAGGTTATTTACAGTGACGTTGACGAGCGTCGCACTGGCGTTGTGGACGACGACGCCGTCGCCGACGACGTTGCCCGACAGCGTGTGGCCCCGCCCGTCCAGTACGACGTTGCTGGCGGCGATAGTGATCCCGTCACCAGATCCAATCGTCACCGAGCCCGAGAGGGCGTAACAGCCCGATTCGGTGATCGTGACCGGCGCCGAAACGGTCTGGCACCCCTGGTTTCCGGCAGCGCTTGCGACGCCGGTGAGCGGCGCGCTCGCAACCGTCGCGAAGAGGACGACGCTGACGAGGGCGATCGCCCGCAGGCCGTCAGTCATTCGACCACCACGCACGTCGGCGCGACCGCGGAGTTTCGACTACCACTCTGGCCACTTCCGTCCGTCAACCGCTGCCATCCCATGACTACGGCTGACGCGACCAGAACATAACAGTATCTGTTCTTGACATGAAAATCCTTCACGGCCTGAACGCCGTTCATGGCGTGAAGAGGGAAAATACACGAACCTCGGGCCACATACAGATCGGATCGAGGAGGAGAGAGTGTGAATATATAATTAATTTGTACTATCAGGACGGTGCAGATCGCCGCTGGAACGTCGAGTAGCGACCGTCGGTCGCTACTCGAAGTCCGCCACGGTCAGTTCGCGTCCCGCGCACCGCAGGCGCTCGAAGGTCTCTCGCGCCCACTCGAGCACCGCGTCGGCCTCGGTGACCAGGCCACCACTGGGGAACCCGTTCCGCGTGAACGCGAAGCCGACCGTCTCGTCGTCGTAGACGCCGACGGTCACCGGGATGTGTTCCGTCGCGGCGACGACGGTCGCGTTCCCGGTGGCGAGGAGGTCCCGAACCTGTGCCCGGAGCGCGTCGTCGTCCGCGACCGTCTCGACGAGTGACGGTCCGTACACGACCCTCGAGGTCTGTCCGGCCGCCGCGGCCGCGGTCTGGGCCTCGAGGACGTCGCTTGAGACCGCGTGGGCGAGCATCTCCACGCGGTCCGCGTCGCGCATACGCTCGGCGGCGACCCGCGCGACCGCGTACGGGTCGGCGTTCGTCGTCCGGACGACCGTCGCGCCGGCGAAGTGACGGAGGTCGACGTCGACGAAGCTCCGGGGAAGTGCTTCGATGAAGGGACCTATTTCGCGCGCGAGGTCCGTCACCGCGGTGAGGTCGTCGAAGGCGTCGAGGACGAGGCGGCCGAGGCGAGTGGCTTCGTACTCGTCCCCGTCGCCGTGTACCCAGTGTCGGTCCGTGAGGTCGCCAAGAATCCGACCGACGGTTATCCGGGACGCACCCGCCGCACCTTCGAGGGCGCGCCGGTCGGCCGGCTCGTCGACGAGAACGCGCAGGATGGCGACGCGGTTGGGCGACCGCGCGAGAAAGGACACGTCGTCAACAGCCGGGTCCATGGACCGTGATTCTCGGGCCGGCCTATAGCTCTAGGGCATGCCGCCGCCCATCCCGCCCATGCCACCGCCGCCGAGGCCGAACGCGGAGAGGAGGTTCGTGACCATCCCGTAGACGATCAGTCCGATGCCGGCCACGACGAAGGCGAGGCCGGCCGCCAGGAAGAGGTTCTGCCACGCGACGATGGCGATGCCGCCCAGCATGACGAGCACGCCGAGGATGCCGGCCATCCCGAGTTTGTCGAGCATACTCCCACCTGCCAGTGCCATGGCGGTAAGCGCTACGGTCCCATTCGAACGGCGGTGACGCAGCCGAAGGTTCGGCTAGTACGCGAACTCCACGTCCACGTCGCGGGCCGTCTGGACCATCGCCAGGAAGGCCTCGCGGTGGCTCATCAGCGCCAGGGTGTCCCCTTGCACGTCGAAGGGGCCGCCCATCACCGCCTCGGCGGTGTCGAGTTCGTCCCGCAGGAGCGCTTTCCAGGCCTCGTAGGGGCCCCGGAGCGCGTAGTCGTAGTCGGCGTCGGCGCTGGCGGCGACCGCTTCGGCGGCCGCGCACTCGCCGTCGACGACGTCCACGAGCATGCGCACCGGGTCGCCGTCGTAGCGCTCGTCCGGCTGGACGACGAACAGTATCGCCGCCTCGAACCCCGCCGCCGCGTCGGCGAACTCGTCCGAGTCGTTCAATCGGTCCCGCCAGGCGTGCACCCACGCGTCGGCCTCGTCGGGCAACGTCGGCGTCATCTGTCCGTGCTTTAGCCGGGCGGGTTTTGTACGTTACCACTCGCGACGTTGGGTGATAGGGTATCGCGACAGGAATGTGAACGACAACGCTCAGTAGAACCAGAAAGCCCCCGGTCGCTCGTGGGCTGCGACCGCACCTGCGCGCGCCTTCGGCGTGCTTGGTGGGTCTCGCTCCACGAGCGACCGGCCCCTTTCAGTCCACCCGGTTTGATTGACCAGGCGGGCGGGACTGAAAGGGGCGACGCGTTCACCGAACCCCGGGGAAGTCCTCGAAAGGCGCGTAGCGCCTTTCGGGATGATGAAAATCGCCAGAGGCGATTTTCAGATCACAAGAACCGGAGCGACCGCAGGGAGCGAGGATCGTGGTTCGAAAGACCGGAGGTCTTTCGTCATCACGAGAGAGCTTCGCTCTCTCGAACGACAGCGACCCGCGGGAGGTGAAAGCGTCGGGGCTTTCTTGTTGTTACAGTCGCTCTCGGCAGCAACAAACGCGGTTCCGACTGTTCCAGAGAGCAGTTTTTGCAAAACTTAACCGTCCCCCCGGCCAAGAGGCGACCATGAGCGACAACGAGAGCAGGAAAGATCTCCGCATGCCGGACGAGGACGAGGTGTTCGCCGTCGTGACGAACATGCTGGGAGCCAACCGCGTCGAGGTCCGGTGCATGGACGGGACCGAGCGGACTGCTCGCATCCCTGGCAAGATGCAAAAGCGGATCTGGATCCGCGAAGACGACGTCGTCCTCGTCGAGCCCTGGGACTGGCAGGACGAGAAGGCCGACATCACGTGGCGCTACGAGAAGCAAGAGGCAGACCAGTTGCGCGAGGAGGGACACATCCAGGAGTAGCCAGTTCTCATGTCCATCCTCACGGCCCCGGGTGAGCGGCGATGACCAGTGACACCGAGTTCGACCTGCTGGAACCCGAGGAGGTCGAGGGCGTCGGCGACGAGTGGGAGGAGATCGACGTCTCCGACACCGACGCTGACCGCATCGCCCGCGAGCGGGACCGCGAGTTCAGCCAGTGGCGCAAGCGGATCAAGAACACCGAGCAGTTCAAAGTGGAGGCGTCGGTGTTCGACGACGCCACCTTCGGCGCCCTCTACAAACTCGTCCAGGACGGCTACATCGACGCCTTCGGCGGTCCCATCTCGACCGGCAAGGAGGCCAACGTCTACACCGCGCTGGGCGGCGACACCGCCCGCGACGAACTGGGCCGGGCGGAGTCGCCGGAAGTGGCCGTCAAGGTGTACCGCATCAACGCCTCCGATTTCAAGGACATGCGTGGGTACCTCGACGGCGACCCGCGCTTCGAGGGCATCGGCTCGGACAAGAAGAAGGTCGTCACCGCCTGGGTCCGCAAGGAGTTCGCCAACCTCAAGCGGGCCCGCGCTGCCGGCGTTCGGGCGCCCGAACCCCTCGCCGTCGAGCGGAACGTCCTCGTCATGGAGTACATCGCCACCGACGAGGGCGGGCGGGCCAAGCGACTCAACGAGGTCCACGTCGAGAACCCCGAGACGGCCTTCGAGGTGGTCCGCGAGTACATGCGCCGGCTCCACCGCGCCGGCCTCGTTCACGGCGACCTCTCGGAGTACAACATCGTCTTCCACGAGGGCCAGCTCGTCGTCATCGACCTCGGGCAGGCGGTGACGACCCACCACGGCAACGCCCGGGAGTTCCTCGAACGGGACTGCCAGAACATCGCGAACTTCTTCGCCGGCGAGGGCGTCGACGTGACGGCCGACGACCTGTACGAGTTCGTCGTCGGGGACGAGGATGAGGGGGACGACGACGAGGCGACATGAGCGGAAACGGCCTCCAGCGCGGTCTTCAGTGAGATAATCAACCGGTAGTCGTATTTTCGAAACTGATCCCACGGGATGTCGGAGGCCCCAGTCAGTATCTTTATTGCGGGTATTTATCCTGTATATGGTATCCTATGGAACGGCGCACTTTCATCACTACGTCAATTGCTGCGACATCGTCTATCCTCGTCGCTGGCTGCTCAGGTAGCGGGCAGGCAGCGGAGCATCTAGAGACGGCGTACGATGCCATCGAGAATGCCAACGGTGAAATAGAATCGGAGAGCGAACGGCTGGCAGATGCCGATATCGAGAATGGGGACGGGGTCGATATACAAACGAACGCTATATTTGGCCACCTGGATACTGCATCTACCGAGCTCGACCAAGCAGAAGAGACCGCCAGTGACGACCAACAGGAACAGATAGATGGAGTCCGAAGTTACGTCACGTTCGCCCGAGCGTCGACGGAATTCATCGACTTGTTCGCAGACGCTATCACGGAGTTCACAACCGGGCTTTCGTATTTCAAAACCGAGCGATACGCAGACGCGCGTGATCGTCTCGAATCCACCGAGTCCATGTTCGAAGACGTAGACAGTCGCCTCAACACAGTCAGGACACGATACGACGATCTCGATACGGACGTATTCAACGACGTCGACCGCGTTTCCGTAGAGTCATTCCAGGAGGATATCGATAAGTTAGAGAAGCAAGTGCCCGCCCTGGAGGCATTGACGACCGGTGTAACGTCAGTTTCCGTCGGAATGATCGAGTTCAAAGAAGCAACGACTAACTTCGAAGACGAGCAATATACGGAATCAGAGTCGAAATACGAAGCGGCGCGTGACGAGTTCGCTACCGCCCACTCCACATTCTCCGACATGGAAACCGAAGCCCCGACCGAAGTCCAATCGACCTTTGTCGAGTTGACCTGTACGTCAGGAGGGCTTCGAGACGCGAGTCAGCACTACGCGAACGCCGCGAATGCGATGCAAAGCGGAAACAATCAGCGGGCGCAGGACGAGATAGACCAGGCGAGCGGCGCCATGGACCAGTGTGATTATTGAATCGCGTGGGAGGTAAGGACAGTCCGCGAAAACGACAGCGTTTTGCCACGCCGCCGACCAGTTACTGGTGATGCAGTCCGCTCCCGCGTGGCGCTGGCGCACGCAGACCCCGGGAGCGGACAGTGTCGGCAGCACCCTCTGGACGGCGTAACCATCCAGGCGGCGGGTCGGCGCTCACTCGTTCTCTCACCCGGTACCGACGCGCGACCACCGACACGAATCCAGTCACGACACCGATGCCAGCCGACGACGACACCGACCCGACAGCCAGTGATAGGCCGACGACTACCGACGAGAGGGGCGACGCCAGTGACGAGAGCGACTTCACCGTCACGCCGTACGACATCGAGGGCGACGTCGACTACGCGAAGCTCCTCGACCGCTTCGGCGCCGACCGGTTGACCGACGAGCAGGCCGCCCGCTTCCCGGACCATCCGCTGGTCCGCCGGCGCATCTACTACGCCGGTCGCGACGTCGACCGGTTCCTCGACGCCGCCGGGCGCGGTGAGCCCCACTCCATCGTCACCGGCGTCGGCCCGTCCGGGCCGCTGCACCTGGGCCACGTCATGCCGTTCTACCTCGCGAAGCGGATCCAGGACGAGACGGGCGCCCGGGTGTATATCCCCCTCTCCGACGACGAGAAGTACCTCCTGAAGGACCAGTCGATGGACGAGATTCGCGGGCACACGCGGGACAACCTCCGGGACCTGCTCGCCGTCGGCTTCGACCCCGAGCGGACGCGCATCCTCGTGGACACGCTCGACGCCGACGTCGTCTATCCGACGGCGGTCCGCGTGGCGAAACGGATCACCCAGTCGACCGTCGACGCCGTCTACGGCGAGCCCCCGAACGTCGGGCTCTCGTTCTACCCGGCGGTGCAGGCCACCCACCTCCTGCTGCCACAACTCGTCCACGGGCGACACCCCACGCTGGTGCCGGTCGCCATCGACCAGGACCCGCACGTCAGGGTCGCCCGCGACGTCGCGGCGAAGGCGGCCTTCGACGTCGAGAAGCCGGGCGCGCTGCTCGGGAAGTTCCTCCCGAGCCTGGCGGGGCCGGGGAAGATGAGTTCCTCCGACGACGCACCGGGGATCGAACTTACCGACGACCCCGAGGACGCACGCCAGACGATCGTGCAGCACGCGTACTCCGGCGGGCGCGCGGACGTCGACGAACACCGCGAGCACGGCGGCGACCCCGCGGTCGACGTTGCCTACCAGCTGCTGTACTACTTCCTCGAACCCGACGACGAGGCGGTCGAGCGACTCGCCGAGGAGTACCGGGAGGGAACCCTGCTCAGCGGCGAGATGAAGCAGTACGCCGCGGAGACGGTCGGCGAGTTCCTCCGGGCGCATCAGGAACGGCGCGATGCCCTCGGGCCGCTCGCCGAGGAGCTGGCACCGTTCCGGCTCACCGAGGACGAGCGCGCAGCCCTGCGGCCGTCGCTCGGGGAGTGAGTGACGAGCTGGCTCCCGAATCGTGATCAGTACGTAACATTTTTCATCGTGCGTCGCGGTGAATGGAACCATGTCTCTCCTGGGGGGACGGCGATGGCGACGGTTGCGGGCCCTCCTGGAGCCGCGCCTGGGCGTCGACGCTCGCGCGCTGGGCGCCGTGCGCATCGGTCTCGGCGTCCTCCTGCTCGCGGACCTGGCGATACGAACGAGTAGCCTTCGAGCCCACTACACCGACGCCGGCGTCCTCCCGCGCTGGGCGCTGTTGACCGAGCGGTCGGAACTCTCGATCCACCTCGCGGCGGGGAGCGTCGAACTGGTCGGCGCCCTGTTCGCCGTGCAGGCGCTCGTGGCCGTCGCGCTGCTCGTCGGCTATCGGACCCGGATCGCGAGCGTACTGGCCTGGGTCCTCTGGGCGTCGCTGCACGCCCGGATGCCGCTGGTGCTGAACGGCGGCGACACGCTACTCCGGCTGGTGCTGTTCTGGGCGATGTTCGCACCGATGGGCGCGCGCTTCTCCGTGGACGCGCTCCGGACCGGCGGCCGTGAGGGGCGAATCCTCTCCATCGGGACCGTCGGCCTCCTCTGCCAGGTCGTCGTGATGTACGCCGCCAACGTGGCGATGAAACACGACGGCGACGTCTGGCTCCGGGGCGACGGCCTCGCCTACGCGATGAGCCTCGAACAGTTCACGACGCCACTCGGCGACGCACTCGCGGGGATGCCGGGAGTGATGCTCGCACTGAACTGGGCCATCGTCGTCCTCTGGACGGCAGCGCCGCTGTTGATCCTGTTGACCTGGTGGCCGCGCGCGGCGCTGGCGGCGTCCTTCGTCGGCGCTCACCTCGGCATGTTCCTGACGATGCATCTGGGACTCTTCCCATTCGTCGCCGGCGTCGCCCTCACGGCCTTCGTGCCACCCGTCGTCTGGGACCGTCTGATCCCCCAGGACACCGAACGGTGGACGCCGTCGTGGGCACAGACTTTGGCCGACCGCGGGACCGTCGGGCTCTCGTTCGCCGACGACGAGGTGGCCCGGCGCGTCCGCCGGGGCGTCCGGCTCACGGCCCTCGCCGTCGGGGTCACCTCGCTGGTGTTCGTCGGCCTGTGGAACGTCCAGTTCGTCGACGACCGGACCAGCTACTCCACCGAGCATCGCGACGTCGTCCCCCAGCCCCTCGACCGGTGGGGCGAGACACTGCAGTTGCCCCAATACTGGACGATGTTCGCGCCCGACCCGCTGCGCGACGACGGCTGGTACGTGATCCCCGGGACGCTCACCAACGGCACCCAGGTCGACGTCTACCGCGGCGGCGCGCCGGTCAGCTACGACAAGCCAGCCGACGTCTCGGCCCAGTACGACGACGCGCGTTCGCGCAAATACATGATGAACCTCTGGCAGCGCTCCTACAGCGACTACCGGCTCTACTACGGCCAGTACCGCTGTCGCGAGTGGAACCGGGAACACGACGTGAAACTGGAGACGTTCCGGATGGTGTACGTCCTCGAACAGACCGGACCGAACGGCGACGAACCGCCGGAGCAGCGAACGATCTGGCGACACGACTGCTTCGGCGGATAAGCCCCGGTTCTCGATAGCGAGACCTACAGGTCGACGGTCGCGTCTCTGATCGCGTCCGTCTGCTCGCGGTGCCACGCCACGTCGTCCCACATGCCGCCGAACTGCGGACCACAGAAGTTGCTCGTCGAGATAGCGGTCCAGCGACCGGTCTCGGCGGCCTTCCGGGTGCCGACGGCACACAGTTCCTTCTGCCAGTCCCACTCCAGGCCGGGCCAGTCCTTGAAGTGAATCGTCGCCCAGGACTCCGTCGTCGCGAGGGGGAGTCCCGTCTCGCGAGACCACTCTGCGGCGGCCTCGATCTCGGCTTCCAGGGCCGCCTGCCAGCGGTCGGGGTCCTCGCGGTAGCGGTCCCGGCCGACGTCGCGGAGCCACTCGTAGTGGGCCCGGTGGTCGATGTCGTGGTCGAACGACCCCCACGGGTAGTAGTCGGTGGTGTTCATCAGCCAGAGGTGCGTCTCGATAAAGTCCATCCCTTCGGCCGGCTCTCGACCCCACTCCTTGCCGGGGCCGGCCGTCTCCGAGAGGCAGTACTCCTGGTCCGGGTACGCCTCGCGGACGCCTGCGATGGACTCGTTGATCCACCGGCGGCCGGCGGGCGTGTCGCGATCGAGGTTGCCGAGGTGGTCGTCGGGGTCGTTGAAGAACGGCGTCCACACGGAGAGCGGGAACTCGTTGACCAGGTCCACCCAGGCGACGGCGTCGAGCAGGCCGGCGTCGGCGAGGTGGTCGAGCGTGTCCACCCACACCGTCGCCAGGTCCGCCGGCGTCCGGATGCCACGCCGGGCACCGGTCTCGTCCTCGCGGAACCACGAGGACAGCGCCACCGCCACGTCGCGCTCGGCGCACTTCCCGACGAACTCGGTCAGGGCCGGGCCCACGGTGACTTCGCAGGTGTCCGGTGCGCCCCAGTCGCTGGCCTCGAAGGCGGGCGGCAGCGTCCAGGTCCGGTCGGGGTCCCGGGAGACCAGGTGAGGATACGCGTCGATGCGGACCGCGTCGTACCCCCGCTCGACCAGTTCGTCCAGCGCCCGGTCCCAGTCCTCGTACCCGCCGCCCTCGTAGCGGCGTTCGAGCCACGAGAAGTCCCACATCGTGATGGCGTAGGGCGACTCCCGGTCAGTCAGCGACATACCCGCTGGCTACAGCCGGTCCCCACTTAACGATTCAGCAGGTGTGGGAAGGGATCACAGCGAAAGAAAGAGAGGAGGCCCGGCGAGACTCACCAGTCGACGTCCAGCCGGTCGACGACGACCGCCCAGATCCACTCGTCGCCGCCGTAGAAGGCGATCCAGGCGGCGACACCGAATCCCGCGATGGCGGCCAGGAACTCCGCGACGGTGGCCACCAGGCCGGTGCCGCCGAACAGGAGGACGACGGGGACCGTCACCAGCCCGATGCACGCGAAGCCGCCGAGGAACAGCACGGCGAACCGGACGTAGGGGTTCTTCGGGTGCCACTGGTCCCACCGGCTGACGATCATCGCGTACAGCGAGGGAACGAAGAGCAGCACGAACCCGGCGACGCGGCGGACCTCCTCGCCGGGTGTCCGCGTCGAGACCACCGTCCCGGCGACGGCCCCCAGGAGCAACCCCATCCCGATGGCCCACGAGGCCGCCACCCCGCGGTCGACCGTCATCGGCCACCACGCCGCCGGCAGGCGGCCGTCGGTAGCCGTGGCTCCTCACGGAGACTGGGCGGCCCCGACGTCCGTCGGAGCGGAGAGCGGGGCGACCGGGGGAAGTGCATGAATGGACGTTGCCGCCCCGACGACCGTAACGGTTTCGAGGGAGTGATCGACGATGCTGCTGTCGTGACAGTATACGTATCTATCTCAGAAGTGATCACATTTCATACCATTCGTCGCCATTTTCGCGAAGGCCCGGGACGATACGAGCGAAATGGACGAAACGACGCAGTCGGACAGTTCACCGCCGGAGAGGTCGTATCTATCGGCGATCAGATGCTGGGATAGCGCGCCCCGGATTCGATCGCTCCGCCACGGCCGTGCGTCATCACACCGCCGATCCACCGCCGGTAGGCCATCGAATCAGCCTCTGGACGCGAATGCGTCGCTCGACCGGTCGCTCTCGACTGGAAGAGAATGTCAGAATCGAACGATAGCCATCGAAGTTACGAAAACGGCCGTCGTGGACTAGTTGTCCGACGCCAGCCCCTTCGCGAACTGCTCGGCGAAGAGGACGTAGATGATCAGCGTCGGGAGCGCGGCGACGAAGGCGCCGGCCATCCGGAGACCGAAGTCGACGCCGGTGAGGTCGCTCCCCAGGCCGGAGAGGACGAGCGTCACCGTCGCGGCGGGACTGGCCGAACTCCCGATCAGCGTCAGCGAGAACAGGAACTCGTTCCAGATCATCGTGAACTGGTAGATGAACACGACGCCGAACATCGGCTTCGACAGCGGGAGCACGATGCGCCGGTAGATGCTCGTGATCGAGGCCCCGTCGATCTTGGCCGCCTCGATGAGTTCGTCCGAGAGCGCGACGTAGTAGCCGCGGAACAGCAGCATACAGATCGGGATGCCGTAGACGACGTGGGTGACGGTCACCGCGAACAGCCGCGAGTGGCGCTCCGTGAAGAAGGGGAGTCCCCCTAGCACCGGACCCACCAGACCGTCGACGCCGACCATGTTGATCCAGAAGTCCGACAGCGGGACGAGCACCGCCTGGTACGGGATGAAGATCCCGAACATGAACAGCACCAGGACGGCGAACTGCGTCCGCTTGTGCCAGTCGACGAGCGTCAGCCCGTACGCTGCCGTACTACCCAGGGTGACGCTGGCGATGGTCGCCGGGAACGACATGAGGAGGCTGTTGGTCATCCCCGTCGAGAGGTACTCGATCGCCGTCGTCCACTTCTGGAGCGTGAATCCGTCGGGCCCAGGCGGCAGGAACGGCGTCGTCGCCGTGACGGCACCGGTCGTCTTGAACGCCGTCACCAGCCCGGTCCAGATGGGCGAGATGAAGAACGCCGCGAACGTCATGACCAGCAGGTAGATGGCGATCTTCGAGTAGTCGAGCGCCGGCAGGACGCGAGCGATACTTTCCGCGCGTGAGTTGGTTGCGTTGCTCATGTCAGAGGCTCCCCTGCTTGTACTGGTAGTAGAGGTACGGTGCGATGACGGCGAGCGACATGACGAGCAGGATCGTCGCGATCGCGGCCGAGAACGCCCAGTTCTGGAGCTGGAAGGCCTCGCGCACCATCAGCGTCGCCAGGATGTCCGTCGCCCGCGGGACGCGGTACTGGCCGAACATCGAGTAGAGGAAGGTGAAGGCCTTCAGTGCGAATATCACCAGGATGACGGCCGCGCTCACCGACGACGACTTGAGCTGCGGGATGATGACCCGCCAGTAGGTCTTGAACGTGCTCGCGCCGTCGATACGGGCGGCTTCGAACTGGTCGTCGGGTAGCGACTGCAGCCCCGCCAGGAACACGACCATGGCGTAGCCGCTGAACTGCCAGATCAGCGCGAACACGACGGCCCCGAGCACCAGGTCGGGGTTGCCGATCCAGTTGTACGGCCCCAGCCCGAACAGGCCGATCACCGCGTTGACCAGACCGTTGTTGATGTTGTACATCCAGAGCCAGAACTGGGCCGTCACGACGAACGACAGCGCCATCGGCAACAGGTAGATGGTCTGGATCTTCTCCCGGTACCTGATTCCCCGGTCGAGGACGATCGCGAGGAACAGCCCCAGGATCATCGTGATGGTCGTGAACGCGACCATCAGGACGAAGGTGTTCTTCGTGACGAGGATGACGGAGGGGTCCTGCAGCGCCTGGACGTACATACTGAAGTCCAGGTCGGTGAAGTCCGGCGGCTGGAACCCCTCGTAGTCGGTCAGCGAGATGAGCGTGTTCCAGCCGATGCCACCGTAGACGCCGAGCCCCATGATGCTGAACGGGATAAACCAGTAGGGGAAGCTGCGGACGAAGTCGCTCTTGGAGAAGCGCCGCGCCCGGTCTCGCCAGTCGCCCCGGGTCTCGCCGGCCGCTATCGAACGGGAACCGGTTACCGTGTCTTCTGAGCTTGCCATAAATGAATAGAGTTAGGTGGACGGTTCCGTGCCTATTCGAAGACCGCCATCAGGGCCGAGGCCGCGTCCTGGGAGTTGTACGGACCCATGAAGTTGTCGGCGATGGCTCCCTTGCAAGCGTCGAGCTGCTCGGGCGTGCACGCCAGCCCGTGGGCGAGCGTCGGCGGGAACTGCTCCAGGTTGTTCAGGTCCTCGACGTTGAGGTTGAGGAAGGGGTGGAGCTCGCCGCCGTCGATGTCCGTGCGGAGCGGGATCGAGCCCTTCAGGTTGTTGAAGGCGATCTGCAGTTCGGCGTCGCCGATGAGCTCGGCGAAGGCCTCGGACTTGACCGGGGCGTTGCCGTCCTGCGGGAACATGAACGAGTCGAGGTGCCAGACGTACATGTCGCCGGTGCCGGGGAAGGGGATCCAGCCCCAGTCCTCCTCGAACTCGAAGCCTTCGGCGTTCCGGTACATGCCGGCCGCCCAGTTCCCCATCGTGAAGAAGCCCGCTTCGCCGTTGATGATCATGTCGTTGGCCTCGGGGAAACTGAGCGTCGAGCGGTCCTCGTTGGTGCCCGTCTCGACGAAGTCCTGGGTCTTGTCGAGCGCGTTCACGAGCGCCTGCTCGTCGCCCTCACCGTTCAGCCAGGCCTCGTACGCATCCTGACCCTCGGTGCCGAGCATGATCTGGGCGAAGTACTGGAGCACGGCCCAAGGCGCGACGGTCGTCGTCGTCACCGGCGTGTAGTCGGTCTCGTCGGCGATGGTCTGGCGCGCCTCGACGAACGAGTCCCAGTCGGTGACGTCGTCGGGATTGACGCCCGCCTCCTCGAGGACGCTGACGTTGTAGAACAGGTTGTTCAGCCGGTGGGAACCGAGCGGGACGGCCCGGTACGCGTCGTTCATCTGGCAGGCTTCGAGCGCCTTGGGGTGCATGACGTCTTCCCAGTCGTTCTCCTCGAAGGTCGCGGAGAGGTCGGAGAGCATGCCCCCGTACTGGGTCATGTTCAGGCCCGGCCACCCGGCGAAGGCGTCCGGCGGGTTGCGGTTCGCGAGCCGGCGAGCGACCGTCGCGTTGAGGTTCTCGTTCGCGTCGCCGCCGATGGGTTCGATCTGGTGTTCCCAGTCGGGGTGTCGCTCCTCCCACATCGAGACGATCTGCTCGGCGGCCGCGGCGCCGTCGCCACCGGTCCAGCCGTGGAGTGCCTCCATCGGGTTGTCCGTCACCGTCGGCGTACTTCCGCCGTCGCCGCCGTCACCGCCGTCGCCGCCACTGCCACCGTCGCCGCCGTCGCCGCCACTGCCACCGTCGCCGCCGTCGCCGCTGCACCCGGCCACCATCGCGCCGATACCGGCGACGCCGGTACCGATCATCTTTCGCCGCGTTACGAAGCTGTCGCCGTCTGAGTCACCGTTCTCAGGCATATGGTAGTGGATCCCTTCCAAACTATTTAATCATTATGGTGCGTCAGTTGGGGCCACTCCGGGAAGTGACGGCGCTCCCGGCGGACGAACGGGCCGGACGGACCGCCAGAACCGACCAGAGCTGGCCGGTGGGGGGAGAGCCGACCAGAACCGGCCGGCGGCAGGAGAGCCGGCCAGAACCGGCCGGCGGCAGGAGAGCCGACCAGAACCGGCCGGCGGCAGGAGAGCCGGCCAGAACCGGCCGGCGGCAGGAGAGCCGACCAGAACCGGCCAGCAGCGGGAGAAAGCGGAGCGCTACGTCGTGCCGATCTGCTCGACCTGGTCGAGGTCCTCGACGATCCGGTTCCGGAGTGCGTCGCCGCTGTGCCCGTCGAACAGGTGGAGCGCGTCTTCCGGGAAGCGAACGCCGACCTCCTGGCCCCCGGAGAGGCTGCGCATGCCGCCGACCGTGGCGGTAAAGCGCGTGCCGCCGTCCTGGTCCGCGAAGCGGAGGTGGACCGCGTTCTCGTTACCGTGGGGTTCGACGACGTCGACGACGGCCGGAAGGACGTCGTCGGCCACCGGATCCTCGACGATCTCGATGTTCTCCGGGCGGATGCCGAGCACCAGGTCGTCGTGGCCCTGGACCGCGGCCGCGGCCGCCTCGGAGACGGGGTAGCGGAAGTCCTCGCCGACGAGCACGTCGCCCTCGTTGGTGACGTCGAAGAAGTTCATCGAGGGCTCGCCGATGAAGCCGGCGACGAAGACGTTGGCCGGTTCGTGGTAACACTCCATCGGTGTGCCCACCTGCTGGAGCTCGCCGCCGTCGAGGATGGCGATGCGGTCGGACATCGTCATCGCCTCCGTCTGGTCGTGCGTGACGTAGATGGTCGTCGTGTCCAGGTCCTCCTGAAGCTGCTGGAGCTCGGTGCGCATCTCCGCGCGCAACTTCGCGTCCAGGTTCGCAAGCGGTTCGTCGAGCAGGAACACCTTCGGGTCGCGGACGATGGCCCGCCCCAGCGCGACGCGCTGTTGCTGGCCCCCGGAGAGCTCACCGGGCTTGCGGTCGAGCAGGTCGGTGATGCCGAGGATGTCGGCGGCCTCGTCGACCCGGTCGGTGATCTCCGCGTCGGAGAGGTCCGTCGACTCCTCGAGCCCGAACGCCATGTTCCCCCGGACGGTCATGTGGGGGTACAGGGCGTAGGACTGGAACACCATCGCGATGTCCCGCTCCTGGGGCGTCTTGTCGTTGATCACCTCGTCGCCGAGCGTGATCGTGCCCGACGAAGGGGATTCGAGACCGGCCACCATCCGGAGCGTCGTCGACTTCCCACAGCCCGACGGACCCACGAGCACCAGGAATTCCCCGTCCTGGATGTCCAGGTCGAGTTCGTCGACCGCGACGATCTGGTCGCCGTCGTCGTCGAAGGTTTTGGTCGCAGCCGCCAGTGAGACGTTCGCCATGGACAATCATACTCACATTTGGCCATATATGCTTTTCCATATCTGTAACGATCTTCGCAGTACGTTGGCGGGACGCGGGGGGTCAGCGCTCCGGCTCTGGCGAGTCGCCATTCGTCCGGAGCCCGTCCTCACCGCGGTCAGCCCCGGCGTCCGCGTCGACCTCGAAGGTGTCGAGGACGTCACCGAGCGCCCGCGCGTTGCGCGTCAGCTCCTGGGCCCGGCCGGAGACCTCGTTGAGTTCTGCCGCCTGTTCCTCGGCCGCGCCCGCGACGAGTTCGGACTCGGCCAGCGTCTTCTGGCTGGTCGTCGCCACCCCGTGGACCTGCTGGACGATCTCGTTGAACTGCGTCAGGGGCTCCTCGAAGTCGACCTCGTCGTGGTCGTCCGCGTAGTCGACGAGCGCGTCGACCACCTCGTCGATCTCCTCGGCGACGGCCTCGAGCCGCTCCTTCTGGTCGTAGGCGTCGTCGGAGATGGCCTGGACCGAGTCGGCGACGTGCTCGCTCGTGACGCGGACGCTGTCGGAGCTCGTCTGGAGCACTTCCCCGGCCTCCTCGACCTCCTCGGCGAAACGCTTGACCTCGGCAGTGGTCGCCTCCAGCTCCTCGACCATCGCGTTGAACTCGGTCGCGATGCGGTCCATCGCCTCGTTCTCGCCGTCGGTCTCCAGGCGGCGCGTGAGGTCGCCGGCCGCGCACTCGCGCATCGTCTCGGAGTACTCGGCGGCCTTGTTCTGGAGGTAGGCGTTCATCTGGACCGCCTCGGCACGGGAGACCTCCGCCTCCTCGCGGGCCTGCTCGGCCTCCTCGATCTGTCGCTTGAGCGACGCGCGCATGTCGTCGAACGCGCCGTACAGCTCCCCGATGCTGTCGATGCGCGGCGAGTGGACGTCGACGTCGAGGTCGCCCGCCTGGAGCTGTTCGGCCAGATGACGCAGGCGGTTGATCGACCGGGTCGTGCTCAGGCCGATGGCCGCGCCGATCAGGACGATGAACGTCATCCCCGCGACCGTCGCCAGCCGGCCGTACAGGGAGATGGCCTCGACGAACGCGAAGGCCTCGCTCGTCGGCTGGTGGACCACGACCGTCCAGTCCAGGTCCGTGTTCTGGACGGTCACGGGCGCGAACCCGACGGTGTACTCCTCGTCGAGCACCTCGGGATGGGGCCCGAACCGGGCGATGACGCCGGCGGACTCGCCCGACCCCTGGAGCGCCGCAGCGCGCCTGAGCGGCTCCTGGGCCGCCTCGCTGCCGTATGGCCGGAGGATCTCCGAGGACCCGGAGGCGACCTGGACCGTCCCCTCGTCGTCGACGACCTGCGTGAACCGCGAGGAGCGTCCCTGTTCGAGCGAGCGCGCGAGGCGATTGACGTCGTACTCGATGACGAGGAACCGGTTCGGGGCGTTCTGGATGGGGCTGATGAAGGCGATCACCGGTCCGTTCCCGACGTCGTGGACGTCGGTGACGCGCACGTCTGCGACCCCCATCTCGGTCAGCGAGACGTTGGCGATCCAGTGTCGCGACGTCTGGGAGACGTCCACGTCGTAGGGGAACTGGGGGCTGGCGACGATGCGCGTGCCCGCCTCGGACCGGTTGATGACGTACGTCGAGCGAGCGCCGTAGAGGTTCCCGCCGGTCGTCGCGAGTTCCCGCCGGATGTCGTAGCGGGCGCTCGGATCCGTCCGGGAGAGGACGGCGTTCTTCGAGGCGAGTTTGACGGAGACGGAGTTCCGCTGGACCCACTTCTCGACGGCGTTTGCCTGCTGGGTCGCCAGGTCCTCGTACTCCTGTTCGACGTTGTTCTCCACTTCCGAGGAGAGCATCCCCGTGGCCGTGGCACCGATGACGCCCACGGTGATACCCATGATCAAGAGGATCAGCGCGAACTTCAGCGTGTACCGCCGCCTGACGACGTCCGGAACGACGGCGCGGACGACCGACGAGAAGCCGTCGTCCCTGCTTACTTCAGACCGGGGCTGATCTGCCATGGTTCGGGTGCTTGCACTGCATGCTCGCCGCGAGAAGGTAACAGTTTCCCCCTGCCCACGGGCGACGTCGGCGGCATCCGGTGCGAGGTGGAGCGATAATCGGCGTGAGAGGGGACGCGAAGCGGGGTGTGGGCGTTCGCCACTAGCGAACGATCGGTGCACCCGTCCGTCGATTCGGCCGCGTAGCCGGGTGGTCTCCCCCGATTTGGCGAACGGTAACCGGTGAGCGGGTCGGTCCGACTGGGGGCGGGTCCTGCCATCAAACTGACTGAAGTCGGCGCCTGGAATGCCGCGAGCCATCTGGTCGGCCGGGCGTTCGCTGACGGCGAACGATTAATGTGGCGCCGCGTCGAACGGGTCCATATGACAGAGGACGACGCGCGGCTGGTCAACGCGGCGGCGACGTGTTTCGAGGTGCTCGAAGCCGTTCGCGAACTCGACGGTGCAGGGGTCAGCGCGATCGCTCGCCACCTCGGCCGGTCGAAGAGCGGCGTGTTCAAGCACGTCAAGACGCTGGCGGCAGGTGGCTACCTCGTCCAGCAGGGTCACGAGTACCACGTCGGCCTCGGGACGTGGGCGCTCGGGACCGACACGCTCGAACGATTCCCTACGGAGAACGGGGAGAATGCCGTCGACAGCCTGGCGGCCTCCGTCGACCGGACGGTCGCCCTGGTCCTGTACGAGGCGGAGACGGCGGTCGTCACCTACGTAAACAACGCGGCGTCCACGGAGGGGGTCGGCCCCGCCAGAGGAGACACGCAACCGCTCCACGCGACGGCCGCCGGCAAGGTCATCCTGGCGTACGCGGGCGAAACGGTCCGGGAACGGGTTCTAGAGGGCGACCTCACCTCGTCCACCGGCGAGCAGGTCACCGATCCGGACGCGTTACGGGCCGAGCTCGAGGCGGTCCGGCAGCGCAGAACCGCCGTAGACCGCGAGGAGTACGTCGAGGGCGTCGAGTGCGTCGCCGCTCCCATCGTCCGATCGCCCGGCGATCCCGTAGGCGCCATCGTGATCTCTGGGACGACCGACGACCTCGACGGCACTCCCATCGAGGAGGGAACCCAGGGACTCCTCGTCAGCGCGTCCCGCTCCGTCGAGAACGCCATGGGTCGGGAGGCGGCGGCTGGCGTTCGCGACTAGCGAACACCCCCGGCCGCCTTCGGGTGAGAACCCCACGCATCCGCCCCAGATCGTTCGCGGCTGGCGAACGATCCGGCGGGGGCGCCGAACGCCCTTTCCACCTCGACCGAGCCGGCTGGGAAAAGGGCATCTAATAACAATAGTAATCCTGTTATTCACCACCAGCTCCTCGGACGACCTGCCGCGACCGATCCCGCCGACGCTCCGTCGGTGGTTCCTCCGCTCGACGTGGCGGGCCGGTAGTGGACCAGAGCCCGCTGGCACCTAACGGTAGATATACCAGATTCGAAGTATACAATTGGAAGTGTTATTTCCAATAGCTTGTGATTGAACAATTTTAGAAGGGCATCAGTCCAATAATGTACTAAATTCCAGAGAAATGGAGATGTTTGTAGCAACTTCCCCAGGAAAGCCCAGATTACAAGAGATAATTGGAAAGTGAGGAGGTCCCTAATCGAATCTCGGAAGGTGTCTCGATCCGCCCGTCATCTTTCGATTGTCAGGCGAATGTGAGTACCCACGTAGTTTCATATTTCATATACTACTTGGTTTTTGTAATAATTCCGGGTTCGAGTGCAGTCGGTGGACCGCCGAACGTCGACCCTTACCCGACGGCAGGCACACCGCACAGACGGGTCCTCGGCCGGCCAGCGGATAGTCCAGAAATATAATTATTGTCGGTAATACTTACGCGCGCCGATCCGATCGAGTGGTGGAGGGACGACAGTGACAGAACACACGCGACGGCGGTTCGTACAGCTTGCGGGAGCGACCACGGTCGGAATCGCGGGGACGTCTGCGACGGCCCTGGCCCAAAGTGACGGCGGGGGAGAGTGGACGGCGGCCGAATCGCCCACGGACAAACCGCTCAACGACGTCGTCGATACGACCGAGGGGCCCTTCGCGATCGGCGGCGGCGGCGACGTCGTCGGCCGGTTCGACGACGGCTGGCAGAAGGTCGTCGAGTACGGGCCACAGGCCCGGAGCCGGCCGCTCACTGGCGTCGACGTGACCGACGACGGGAACGCCATCTGGTTCGTCGGCGGCAGCGGCGTCATCGGCGAGTACAACGTCGCCACGAAGACGCTGACGAACTACTCGGCGCCGAAGGGCAAGACCAGCACCTGGGAGGATTGCGCGGTGCGCGGAACGGCGGGCGAGAACGAGCGACTCTACTTCGTCAACGGGTCGGGGGAGTTGCTCGTCGGCGACCGGCAGGACAGCGGCGCCGTAAAGTACCAGAAGGTGATCAAGCCGGGCGGCGGGTCGACCATCCCCGGCATCGACTTCCACTCCCGGTCGAACGGACACGTCTGTTCGACGAGCCAGTACGTCGCGCGGTCGACGGACGGCGGCGAGTCCTGGAACCAGATCGGTATCGAGTTCTCGGGAACCAGCTTCTTCGACGTCGCCAGCGTCGGGCAAGGGGACGTCAACGTGGCCGCCGGCAACGGCATCGTCTACCGGTACGACGGCCACCGGTGGACGCCCCACGTCGTCGACGACGGGCGCCAGAGCATCCGCGCGGTGGACCGGACGCCCGACGCGGGCGTCGCCGCCGGTGACGGCGGGAAGGTGTACGACCGGATCTCGACCGGCCAGTGGGAGCGGTTCCAGACCCCGGTGAAGACGAAGCTCCGCGGCGTCGCCTACGGGACCAGCGGCGTCGACGTGGCCGTCGGCAACAACGGCGAAATCGTCGAACGAGTCCGGGACGGGACCGGCGGCGACACCACCACCGAGACGGAGACGGCGACCGCCACGGAGTCGCCGACCGCGAACGGAACCGCCACGGCGACGACGAACTCCACCGAAACCGCGACGGCGACCGAGACAGCCACGGCGACCGAGACAGCCACGGCGACGAGTACGCCGGCGGACGGGGCGAGCGAGACGGACGGAACTACCAGCGGTGGTACGAACGCCACGATAGCGCCGGCCGACCGCATCGCGACGCTCCCCATCGCGCCGCAGGTGGTGGAGAACTACCGGGAAGGGATCTGGGTCTGAGCGGACGGCCGCCGGCCACTGACCCCGAGTCTGCACCGGCGAGATCTCGGACCGGGAACGGCCCGCAGGGCCCGACAGCGGCGGGCCATCGACAGACGAAGGCTTAACTGCGCGGGCCAAGTAGTTCCGGCCATCTATGCAACACGTGAAGATTCCGCAGGACCGGATCGGTGCGGTCATCGGTGAAGGGGGTGAGACCATGCGCGAGATCGAGGAGCGCGCCGAGGTCCGCCTCGACATCGACTCCGAGACCGGCGCGGTGAAGGTCGAGGCCGTCGGCGACCCGGTCACGGCGCTGAAGGGACCGGACATCGTGAAGGCCATCGGCCGCGGGTTCGCCCCCGAGGACGCCTTTCGCCTGCTCGACGACGAAGTGATGCTGTTCGACATCATCGACATCGACGCCGCCTCCCGCAACCGGAACGACTTCACCCGCCAGAAGGGGCGCCTCATCGGCGAGGGCGGGCGAACCAGGGAACTCATGGAGGACCTCTCCGGCGCCTCGGTCGTCATCTACGGGTCGACGCTGGGCATCATCGGCGGGCCCGAACAGGTCGACACCGTCCGCGAGGCCGCCGAGATGCTCCTGGAGGGCGCACCCCACGGTTCGGTGTACTCCTTCCTCGAACGCCGCCACAACGAGATGAAGAAGCAGGGACTGAACTACCACCAGTTCACTGGGTAATACAGACCAGTCAGCCCGGCGCTGTCACTGGACGGAACAGGATACGGTTGCGTCTCCGTTCTCGAAACGCCGACAGAACGAATCGAACACCCCGGCTCGCGAAGACGACTGTCTCACGGTGGTGAGGTTCCGCCAGCGGGGGGTGGGGCATCGGTGGCGTCAGTCGTCGGCGGGTGCGCGTCGGTCGGTCGCACCGTCGAGGCCGAGTTCCGCTTCGACGGCGACCAGACGCTCTTCGCGGGCCTCTCTTTCGGCCTCGAGCTCCTCGATACGGTCGCGCTGGTGCTCGATCGTCTCGGCCTGCTCTTCGAGGCGCTCGGCGAGGCCCCGGATGGCTGCGAAGGCGACGCCGTCGGCGTCGACGGTGCTGATCTGCCCCTCGTCGTCGCCCAGGCCGAAGGCCTCGGCGAACTCCTCGGCCATCGATCCCATGTGGCGGACGTCCTCCCCCTCGGCGTCGTAGTTCCAGGTGGAGATCTCGAGGTCGGAGACGCGATCGAGGACGTCCACCGGGTCGACGGGGTCGACGTTCGACTTCAGCGCCCGCGAGGACGCGGAGCTCCACGACCCAGACCCCGACGAGAGCTCCACGCCGGTGGTCGCGGCTGCGTTCGTAAAAAAGAACACGCCGCCGGCGGCGGACACGGCGAACTCGTTCGCGTTCAGCGAGCTGAGTCCGCCACTGGAGGTGTCAGACCAGACGAACGACCCCTCGTGGTCCGCGGAGGCGTTCGTCCCCGCGGCGAAGGCGTTCGGCGCCGTGGCACTGCTCCCATCTCCGCCCGCGACGGTCGCGTGGGCGCCGGCGGCCAGGTTGCCCTGCCCACCGCCGACGGTGGCGTGGTCGCCACTGGCTTCGTTGTTGTCGCCACCGGCGACCGTCGCGCTGTTTCCGCCCGCGACGTTGCCGACCCCACCGGCGATCACCGACTGGCTACTCGTGACGCTGTTGCCCTCGCCACCGCCGATGGTACTCGCGGAGGTGGTGACCTCGTTCGGGCTGGCACTCGTTCCGCCACCGGCAATGGTGGCAGCGCTCACCCCGGAGCCGACGCCGTTGCTCGCGTGGCCCGCGACGAGGTTGCCGGCCGCACCGCTCGAGGACGGCGCCGAGTACCGGTACTGTTCGAGTTTCGGGATCCAGTTCGAGCCGTCGCCCACGTAGACGCGACCCGTGTCGGTCGCGAGCAACTTCGCGCCCGCTTTCGGCGTGTAATCGGACTTGTTCCCGTCGGTGTCGCGGATCTCGATGTCCGTGTCGAACTCTCGAAAATTGTCGTTCAGCGGCTGGTGCCAGTTCGCGTCGCCCTTGTTCGGGACGTTGTAGTCGTGGTTGTCAGATTGTGGCATAGTGATCACTCCTCAGGGGAAGACGCCCCCGTAGCCGTACTCGCCGTACGCCTGGTTGCCGTAGTCCCCCGGGGTTTCGGTGGCAGTGGCGGTCGACGTGGCCGTCGCAGTGTCGGTCGGCGTCGCCGTCCCAGTGTCGGTTGGTGTCCCCGTCGCAGCGGCAGTTGACGTCTCCGTCGCGGTTTCGGTGCCGTCCCCGTCTCCGAGTGGACCGCCACCCGTCTCCGTCGGGGATCCACCGTAGCCGAAGGGCGTCCCCGTCTGGTCGGGGTTCCCGGCCGGGCCGTCGCCGCCGTTCGAGCCGCCGCTCAGGAGAGCATAACAGCCTGCTGTTGCGATGCCAAGCGCCGGGACCCCGAGCAGTAGCTTGCGCCTGTCGAACTCGACGTCCGAGAGGGGTGTCTCAGCGAGCGTGCCCACTCGCTCGCGGTCCGTTTCGGGTTCGTTCGTCTCGGAATCGTCCTCTTCCATGCGTTTGTGTCCCACAGAGCAGTGTGCTGGTGCGATCGCAGCCAGGCCGGGCGGCGCAGATGGTGATCCGCCAGGGTCCTGCTCCGCCCACCCGCGGTAACGACTGCCTGGTCCCGCACCGCTGAGCACTGCGTCCGCCCGAGGTACAGATGGGGGGTATAAAATTGTAGCCGCTACACACGTAGCGCGGCCCGAAATCCGTCAGCAGACACTCATAAACGTTCGAATGCGAGGAACTGGCGGACGAACCGGACGATGGCCGGCTCGCCACGGCTGGCCGCCTTCGCGATCGCGTCGCGTCACGAACTGCTGGACCGCGAGCGGTGTTCTCCCCCACCGGAGAATCGGCGGGTTCGACCAGAACCGCGACACACGAACAGGGGGCACGTGGCGATCCGCTATCTATCGCAGCGAGTCACGCCACGCTGTCGACTCTCGCAACCGCCCCCGCCGGGAAGCGCCGAGACCAGACCGACCGGGCGGTGTGCCAGAAACTCGTCGACACCGTCCTTACCAGAACGGCCTGCATCGCCGACGTCGCCACCTGGCGGAAGACGTCGACCGTTGGCTCGTCGATTTCGACCACGGCTCGCGTTCTCAGGACGGGTCCTGGTGTTTGATCCGCTCGGCGACGGTGCTGGGCACCGGCGTCAGGCAGTCCTTGCACTTCCACGTCGGGTAGACCCCGGACTGCTCGCGGACCATGTCCTGGCGGTAGCGAAGCGTCGCCCCGCACGTGCACGTGTGCGTCGAGGTCACGTCCGGTGGTTCGACCGCCACGCTCGTAACGGTCACCCTGCGGGGGTGTCGATTCCGGGGATGGAAACAGTGCCACGGGGGATTTGAGGTTATTATTGCCGGGAGTTAGCAGGCTCCTAAGCGGTGCCCGGCCTGATTTCGGCTAGAACAGTCATCAATTTAAAGTCCGGGCGGGGTGAGTGGTCGGTCGACATGGGGAGACAGCGTGGGGGCCACTCGAGCGACAGCGGGCGCAGGCGACCGGACGACGGGTTCCGGACCGGCGACGGCGAAAGCCCGGGTCGCGCCACAGACGACACAGCCGCCGAATCGCGACGGACTCACGAGCAGAGCGGCCAGCGCTCGCACGGGACCGACGGGGGCGTCATTCTGGATCAGCTCGACCAGGTCGAGGACCAGCTCCTCGGGTTCGGCCGGGCGCTCGGTGGCGACCCCGACGATCTGGGCGACCTGCCATTCACCGAGGAGGCCGGGCTCGACGGGATGCCCGAGCCGCTGTACGTCCGCCACGACCGCGGGCTGCTCAACCAGGTGACGAGCTGGCTCCTCCAGGACCAGCACATCGGCCTGGTCAGCCCGTACGGCACGGGCAAGACGGCGTTCCGGGAGATCCTGCGGCGCGACCTGGGGGAACGCGACGATTTCGTCGTCGCCTATATCGAGAACCCCGCCGAGACGACGCCGCGGGGACTGTACGAGCGAATCCTCCGGACGGCCTTCGACGTCGGCTACGAGATAGATACCTCCGACTACTGGCAGGTGAACGACGGCATCCCGTGGGCGACCGACGAGACGAAACAGGCCGTCGAGGAGGTCACCGACGCCATCCGGGCGGACGGGAAGACCATCCTGCTGGTCGTCGACGAACTGGAGGACCTGCCCGAATCGCTGCTGCCGGCCATCCAGGTCGCGGGCGACGCCGGCGTTCGGCTGTTCCTGAGCGGGACGCCAACCGGCAAGGAGCGGCTGTCCGACGTCCGCGCGACGCTCGACTCCCGCGTGCGGTTCTACGACGGCATCGAGCCGTTCGGGCCGGCGGAAGTCACCGAGTACGTCGAGCGGTCGCTGGCGTACTTCCGCGGCGAGCCCTACGAGGGCCAGTCCCAGGAACTGTTCACGCAGGCGGCCGTCGAGGACGTCTACGAACGAACGGACGGGAACCCCCGGGAGGTCCGCCTGGAGTGTCGGGAGCTGTTCACCCGGGCCGGCTTCGTCTGGTTCCGGAGCGGCCAGGACATCGACCGGATCCGGGTGACGCCCGAACTCCGCCACCGGCAGTTCGCGATGGGGTAATTTCCGACCGCCCGTACTTAAACCAGCCATTTGCCAACCGTTAGCACACCCGGAAACCGCCGCGAGCGTCGCGGACGACTCGGCCGGCACCACCACCTTTATATAGAATCACATTCAATCAATCAGTGACTATGAGCCAGCGACAGATGGGTAATCAGCCCATGCTCGTACTGTCCGAGGAGTCCTCGCGGACCTCGGGCAAAGACGCACAGTCGATGAACATCACGGCCGCCCAGGCCGTCGCCGAGGCCGTCCGGACCACGCTCGGTCCGAAGGGGATGGACAAGATGCTCGTCGACGACGCGGGCGGCGTCGTCGTCACCAACGACGGTGTCACCATCCTCGACGAGATGGACATCGAGCACCCGGCCGCCAACATGATCGTCGAAGTCGCCCAGACCCAGGAGGACGAGGTCGGCGACGGCACGACGACGGCGGTCGTCATCGCGGGCGAACTCCTCTCGAAGGCCGAGGACCTGCTCGACCAGGACATCCACGCCACCATCCTGGCCCAGGGGTACCGCCAGGCCGCCGAGAAGGCCAAGGAGATCCTCGAAGAGCAGGCAATCGAGGTCACACCGGAAGACACCGAACAGCTCGAGAAGGTCGCCGCCACCGCCATGACCGGCAAGGGCGCCGAGTCCTCGAAGGACGTCCTCTCGGAGCTCGTCGTGCGCGCCGTCCAGTCCGTCGCTGACGACGGCGTCGTCGACACGGACAACATCCAGGTCGAGACCGTCGTCGGCGGTTCCACCGACGAGTCCGAGCTCGTCGAGGGCGTCATCATCGACAAGGAGCGCGTCCACGACAACATGCCCTACGCCGTCGAGGACGCTGACGTCGCGCTCCTCGACACGGCCATCGAAGTGCCCGAGACGGAGCTCGACACCGAGGTCAACGTCACCGACCCCGACCAGCTCCAGCAGTTCCTCGACCAGGAAGAGGCCCAGCTCAAGGAGATGGTCGAGAACCTCACCGACGCCGGCGCCGACGTCGTCATCGCCCAGAAGGGCATCGACGACATGGCCCAGCACTACCTGGCCCAGGAGGGCATCCTCGCCGTCCGCCGCGCCAAGAAGTCCGACATCAAGGCGCTCTCCCGGTCCACGGGCGCCCGCGTCGTCTCCAACATCGACGACGTCACCGAGGACGACCTCGGCTTCGCCGGCTCCGTCGCCCAGAAGGACGTCGGCGGCGACGAGCGCATCTTCGTCGAGGACGTCGAGGACGCCAAGGCGGTCACCCTCATCCTCCGCGGCGGCACCGAACACGTCGTCGACGAGGTCGAACGCGCCATCGACGACTCGCTCGGCGTCGTCGCCGCTACGCTCGAGGACGGCAAGGTCCTCCCCGGCGGCGGTGCCCCCGAGACCGAACTCGCCCTCGGCCTGCGTGACCACGCCGACTCCGTCGGCGGCCGCGAGCAGCTGGCCATCGAGGCGTTCGCCGACGCCATCGACGTCGTCCCGCGCACGCTCGCCGAGAACGCCGGGCTCGACCCCATCGACTCGCTGGTCGACCTGCGCAGCAAGCACGACGGCGGCGACACCGCCGCCGGCCTCGACGCCTACACCGGCGACGTCGTCGACATGAACGACGACGGCGTCGTCGAGCCGCTCCGAGTGAAGACCCAGGCAGTCGAGAGCGCGACGGAGGCAGCAGTCATGATCCTCCGCATCGACGACGTCATCGCGGCCGGCGACCTGAAGGGCGGCGGTTCCGACGACGACGAGGACGACGCCCCCGGCGGCCCCGGCGGCGCGCCCGGCGGAATGGGCGGCGGCATGGGCGGCATGGGCGGCATGATGTAAGCGAGGTCTGAGCGAAGCGAAGACCTCGGAAAGTCGAACGGGGAGCGAACGCGACCCGTGAGACGAGGCCAGGCCCGAACGCAGTGAGCCACGTCGGCCATAGGCCACCTCACACCCACTCCGTCACCGACGCCTGGCTGAATCGACGTTCGACCGATTTCCTTTCGTTTTCTACCGGATAGCGGCTGCGCTATCGGGATCCAGACCACTCCCGAAACCGCTTCGCTGGTCGCTCCCGCCGCCACCGTTGCACCATCCGCAATCACTATTCACCGACAGCGTCCTGTTCCGGACGAGAGATGTCCCTGCTCGACGCGGTGAAGGCGGCGGTCACCGGCCTGTTCACGCGGTCACCACACCAGCGGATGTCCCGGGCGCTGGTCAAGACGCTGTGCTACCGGGTCCTGATGGTCGTCATCACGGTGCTCGTCGCGTTCGTCGTCACGGGGAACACGGGCGAGGCGCTGAGCATCGGGTTCGTTGCGAACGTCGTCAAGACGGGGACCTACTACGGGTACGAGCGGCTCTGGGACCGGATCGCCTGGGGTGTCTGAGAGCGCCCTACTTCTCGGCGCAGTCGTCCGGCGGGAACCGAACGACGGAGAGCCAGAACTCCTGGAACGACCGGACGGTCTCGATGAACTCGGCCGGGTCGACCGGCTTGGTCAGGTAGGCGTTGGCCTGTAGCTCGTAGGACCTGACGACGTCTTCCTGGGCGTCAGAGCTCGTCAGGACGACGACGGGGAGACGCTCCAGGTCGGGGTCGTCGCGAATCGCCGCGAGTACCTCGTCGCCGTTCTTCCGCGGGAGGTTCAGGTCGAGGAGCACGACGTCGGGACGGGGCGCGTCGGCGTACTCCCCGCGCTGGTACAGAAAGTCCAGCGCGGCGACGCCGTCTTTCACCACGTGGAGTTCGTTGTGTATCTTCCCCTCTTCGAAGGCCTCCTGCGTGAGACGAACGTCGCCTGGGTTGTCCTCGACGAGCAGGATGTCTGCCGGACCGCTCGCCGCGCGTCCGTCACTCATCGCGTTCACCTGCTGCCGGGAGGGTGAACGTGAACGTCGCCCCCTCGCCGGGTTCGGAGGCGACCCAGATGTCGCCACCGTGGCGTTCGACGATGCGTTCACACAGCGCCAGGCCGATGCCCGTCCCCGAGTAGTCGTCGGGGGCGTGGAGGCGCTGGAACACCTCGAAGACCCGCCCGCTGTCCTCCGGGTCGATGCCGATGCCGTCGTCGCTCACCGAGACGCGCCACTCGTCGCCCGCCGGCTCGGCGTCGACGTCGATACGCGGGCGGTCGTCGCCGCTGTACTCGACGGCGTTGTCCAGCAGGTTCTGGAACAGCTGGCGCAACTGGCCGTCGTCGCCCTCGACGGTCGGCATGTCGTCGACGGTTATCTCGGCGTCGCTCTCCTCGAGGGTCACCTGGAGGTCCGCGCGGACGTCGGCGAGGACCGACGCCAGGTCCACTGGCTCGAAGGAGCCGCCGCCGGTGTCGACCCGGGAGTACTGGAGCAATCCTTCGATCATGTCGCGCATCCGGTCGGCGCCGTCGACGGCGTAGTCGATGAACTCCCGGCCGTCGTCGTCGAGTTCGTCGGCGTAGCGCTGCTCGATCAGCCGGAGGTAGCTCGACACC